>Ga0255169_1000121_pt1:0-27500 | contig 42806 bp, 32 predicted proteins | sample Atl_Miss_RepC_8d_FD_183179 | JGI IMG/M metagenome (GOLD analysis project Ga0255169, IMG submission 183179) | Freshwater microbial communities from Altamaha River, Georgia, United States - Atl_Miss_RepC_8d | ecosystem: Environmental > Aquatic > Freshwater > River | place: USA: Georgia...
TGTGGCGCTGCGGATATGCTCTTCTGGCGCGCGGGTTAAATGAGTCGGCGGCTGGCTATGGCGTTCACTTATGCTCATATGGCTGCGGGCGCTGACGGCACGGGCCTCAACTTCGCCGGGCAGTTCTTCGTAGAGAGCAAAGGCCTTGTCCTCTACCATATCGGTCACAAGCGGGCGCAGACTTCTGACTTCTGGGGCGAGCGAAAGTTCGCTAGTTACGCTTCTGGGCCAGCTGAGTTCAAGTTGTAAGCGTTCGGCCATCAAGGCCATCAGATTGAATTTAGTGCTCAGTTTTGTGTTGCCAGCAAGGTGCGCGTCATGTGCTTGTTCGCGCAGTTCCTGCTCAAGAATTACGGACGCTTTGAATTTTAAATTCTTTGACGATCCGCCCGGGCTAAACCCTTCGGTATCCTGAATGAGGTGCTGATGCTCATGCAGCATGGAAGAGCGCATAACGCTTTGCGCATCCTCATCGGCTTTAGGATAATACACATACATGGTGCCATTACGTATGCATGCAAGTTCCTGCGTATTTTTAATCGCGTAGACTCGCTTGAGTACAACCGGATAAAGAGCAAGTTCTGGATAATGGGCGTACAGCTCAGGATGGTGAAAGATCTTGCCGCTGACGGTTGTGTAGCTTTGGTTTACTTTCAGGTTCTTTGCCTGTGCGGGCAGGCGCAGCTCAGCCCCGCGGTCATCTGTTTCAAAGCGCAGGCGGCCATCAGATTCGCTCACGAGCAGCGGCGCAGAGCTAAGCGCATTTTGAAACAGACGTGACTTGGAGCCAGCGAACATGGCGCCAGACTAGAAAAAGCTGCCAGGGGATATCAAGGAAAAACAGGTTACTTCTCGTCAGCGCCCTTAAACTCAACCGTTACGCCGCGCTTGCGGAAAAAAGCCTGCATCAGCTTGCGGCCCTGACGGTTGTTTTGCGCCAGGCGGGCGGGATCAAACACGGCTTCTTTCTGGCCGGCGGCGGTCAGCGCGGCTTTGAGGGCGGCAATATGCTGCTCCAGATCCATATTATTGGCGTGCAGAGAGGTGTAAATGTTCTCAATTGCTTGCGGCAGGGGCAGGGCGCTCATGGGGTTCTCCTCAATTTCAACGACTGATATGCCAAGGCCGCGCCACAAAATCAAGCAGTTAACATCCAAATTGGGCTGAGTGCGCAGATGAGTGTTAACACTGGCGCCCGGCGCATCCTTTTGCTAAAGCTGCTTTTTATGACTGCACATCCTGCACTTAAAGATACCGCGCACACTCCCGTTTCTAGTCAGGGCTTTGACCGCCTGCTGGCTTTGGTCGATGCCGACATGCGCGCGACCAATCAGCTGATTATCGACCGGATGGAAAGTAAGGTGCCGCTTATTCCGCAGCTGGCTGGCTATCTGATTGCTGCTGGCGGCAAGCGTCTGCGCCCGTTGTTAACGTTGGCCAGTGCTAAATTGTGCGGCTATCAGGGCACCCGCCACCATGGTTTGGCGGCCTGCGTTGAATTTATCCATACCGCCACCTTGCTGCATGATGATGTGGTGGATGAGAGCGATTTACGCCGGGGTCAGCGCTCGGCCAATTCGGTTTTTGGCAATCAGGCCAGCGTGTTGGTGGGCGACTTCCTGTTCTCTCGCTCGTTTGAGCTGATGGTGGCCGATGGCTCGCTTGAGGTGCTGCGCATTCTCTCTGGTGCGTCCAAGACCATTGCCGAAGGCGAGGTAATGCAGCTTAGCGTTGCCAGCAATACCGAGACAACCGAATCCGATTATCTGGAAGTGATTACCGGCAAGACCGCCGCCCTGTTTGCTGCAGCCTGTGAAGTGGGCGCCGTGGTGGCTGATCGCTCGCCCGATGAGCAGGAGGCGTTGCGCCTGTTTGGCCTTAATCTGGGCATTGCGTTCCAGCTGGTTGATGATGTGCTGGACTATTCTGCTGTTCAGGCCCGCTTGGGTAAGGAAGTGGGTAACGACTTCCGCGAAGGCAAAATGACCCTGCCGGTGTTGTTGGCCTATAAGCGCGGCAGTGCCGAGGAAAAAGCTTTCTGGCAGCGCACACTGGAAGACAAGACTTTTAACGAGAGCGATCTCGACTACGCTATTGCCCTCATGCAAAAGCACGGCGTATTGGCTGCAACGATTGAGCGGGCCAAGCAATATGGCGCGGCGGCGCAGGCAACGCTGGCCAATTTCCCGGCCTCACCAATCCGTGATGCCATGCAGGAATCTGTCAGCTTCGTCATTGAGCGTGATTATTAGTAATCCCGTTCTGAACCAGATCTAACCTGATTCATAACGTCGCAAGTGGCCGAATGGGGTTGCTGGCGGGGGTGTTTGTGCGCATATTGGCCCCCCAGTTTTGAAGTGGATTTAGGTGAAAATATGAGTAAAACCGAGAAATCGCCATTAGCGAATTCTGCCGTCCATGCCTTTAGTGATTTGATTGCACGCGGGGCTGCCCCGGCGCAGGCCGTGCTTGAGCTGCGCCTGATGGATAAAATGGCCGCCGCCATCACCCAAAATGGCGTTTTTGTGCCGCAAGGTTATGAGGAAGGGCTAGAGTGCCCGCACGCAACCGATGTGTTTAATTGGCAGGCGGCTGACGGATTTGTCCTGAGGGCCTCGTATTTTGAGCAGTTTGGCAATGATCCTGCGTATATCCGCAATGTGCGGGTCGTGCAGGAGCAGGCGGGCGCGCCAGCGCTTCATGTTCTGTCGGTCTCGGATGTGCTGGTTGATGTTTCAAGCCAGCTGTGCTCGCGTAACCCAGTCATCCGGCCACGGATTACACAATGCGAGGTCACGGAAAATACGCAGCTTTTGCGTGCCTTTGAGTCTGTATTGGCCGGACGGCCGGTTGCGGCAGTGCAAAAAGCAAAGCCCACGGTCAGAAATCTTTTTCCCTCTGGGAGCTGACGTTCTCTTGCAGTTGCGCTAAGCTGTCCGCGTCATAGCGGGGCGGGCATAAGATGGCGATAATTGCTGAAGAACATGTTTTTCCTCAGGATCAGAAACCAACTGTAACGGAAGTCCCGGTTAGCTTGCCGCGCTCAATTTTACAGCTTTTCTGGCTGTTTGTGCGGCCTTACCGTTTGACGATTATTGCGCTGTTCTTCATGTCGATGGCGCTGCGCTGGATCGGGATTGCTCAGGTTTACTCAACCAAGTTGATTGTTGATACCGCTATGCATCTGGACCGTAGCGCGCCCGGTGCGTGGCAGGCTATGTTCCATCCGCTTGCTATGTTCATTGGCCTTATTCTGCTCAGTATGGTGGTGGAGTGGGTGGCTTGGTTCTCTTCCTATAATGGGCGCATTCCGGTGTTGGCTCGCGCGCGTCAGCTTATTTTCAATTATGCGCACCGGCATCCATCCTCTTATTTCGATAATATGCTGACCGGTAAAGTGGCCTATCGCGCCATGTTGCTGCCAGAGCAGACGGTGACAGTTTACGAACGGACAAACTGGGATTATCTGCCGCTGCTCTCCCAGTGCTTGGTATTGCTGGCCGTGTTTTTTAGCGTGCAGCCGGTTTTTGCTGGCATATTGCTGGTGTGGCTGTGCGTGTACGCCAGCGTTGCCATTTATATGGGGCGTTATATTGCTCGCTTTGGTGCTGCCCATAGTGAGGCCAAAGCTCAGCTGACTGGGCGCATTGTTGATTCAATTACCAACATCAAAAACGTCATCTTCTTTGCTGCGCATGACCGTGAAGAGCATCTGATTGGTCATTCGGTCGCCAGTACCTATCAGGCGCAGCGCCGCTCTTATCTGGCGTATGTACGCATGCGTGTGTGCATGCAGTTTCTGCATGTGGTGATTTATGCGCTGGTGTTTTCCCTCGCCATTAAAGGCATGATCGCCGGAACGATTAGCGTGGGTGATTTCGTACTGCTTAGCTCGTTGACACTGACGTTGGTGCGCAATGTGTTTGATGTCAGTAACGGCCTGCCGGAAACGCTGGATATGCTGGGCAGTATTCGGGATAGTCTGGATATGCTGGTGGTGCCGCGTGACATTCACGATAAGCCGGGCGCGCAGCCGCTGCGTGTGCAAGGTGGTGAGGTGGCTTTTGAGAATGTCAGTTTTCTTTATGATAATAACAAACAGGTGTTTGCCGGTCTGAACCTCACCATCAAGGCCGGGCAGCGTGTGGGGGTGATTGGCCATAGCGGTGCAGGCAAGACCACTTTGGCCACATTACTGCTGCGCCTGTACGACGTGCAGGGCGGCGCTATTCGTATCGATGGCCAGAGCATTACAGACGTCACGCAGGACAGTCTGCGGAGTCAGATTGCCTTGATCCCGCAGGACAGCATCCTGTTTCACCGCAGCTTGATGGATAATATCCGCTACGGCCGCCCCCATGCGAGCGATGCCGAAGTGATGGAAGCGGCCAAACGGGCTTACGCGCATGACTTTATCATGACGCTACCCAAGGGCTACGACACCATGGTGGGGGAGCGCGGCGTGAAATTGTCGGGCGGGCAGCGTCAGCGCATTGCGATCGCGCGCGCATTGCTTAAAAATGCGCCAATTCTGCTGCTGGATGAGGCTACCTCTGCGCTCGATAGCGAATCTGAGGCGCTGATTCAGGCGGGTATGGCCGAGGCCATGAAAGGGAAGACCGTGATTGCCATTGCGCACCGCCTGTCCACCATTGCTCATCTTGATCGCCTGATTGTGCTGGAAAGCGGGCAGGTGGTGGAGGATGGCAGCCACGCCCAATTGCTGGAAAAAGGCGGTATTTATGCGGATCTGTGGAACCGCCAGAGTGGTGGTTTCCTCGTTGATAACGAAGGGGAAGAGGCGGCCACTGCACCGGACTGAAACGTTGCCATATCAGGCCGGTTTAGTGGCTGTATTTTAACCAGATTTATGCCGCTTGCTCTTACCCGCCGCACGCGCTATAAGCCGTTCCCACGTTGGACGGAGTGTAGCTCAGCCTGGTAGAGCACTTGCTTCGGGAGCAAGGGGTCGTGGGTTCGAATCCCGCCACTCCGACCAGTCCAGCGGCCAAACTGCACAGTTTGGCTTGATGGGATAAAAATAGGTGCTATACGTTCGCACCGTCGGCGCTGCCGTAGCTCAGTGGTAGAGCACTCCCTTGGTAAGGGAGAGGTCGAGAGTTCAATCCTCTCTGGCAGCACCATTCCCCTTATATCAGCAAATTTTATCAGTATGAGGCCAGCACGCTCATGGCGGCGCGGATATTATTTCCACATGCCGAGGTGGCTTTGGCGGGCGCTGGCTTCTTGCGCCGCATAGGCGCCACCGCTTTTACCCGGTAGATCACGCGCCCAGCCCTGATTGACCATTTTTTCTGATATATCGTGCGCGCCAGTCTGGCATTTGGCTACAATGCGGTCGTGATTCCAGTAGAGCGGGGCGCAGCTAACATGTTGCTCCCGCAGCATATTGGCGAGGGCTTGTGTGGCCGAAAGACCTTCAGCTGTATCGCGCTCCGGCGCATCAATTCCCCACAGACGGATGGAGTAGCCGCCAAGGCTGAACGTATCGCCATCAATAATGCGTGGTGACACACCGCTTATAGCGCTCTGCGGCAGGGGGCGGTTGCCTTCGCTTTGCTGGTAGCCATAACCAAGAATGGCCGCAATCAGCGCCACCAATAGCGCCCACGGCCGTCGCCGGTAGCGAGGGATGCCGCGATAAACGCCGCCATACCCGCTACCGGGCTGGTAGCGGGGGATGTTCATGATCCGGCGGGCGCGAGGCGCTTTTTTAATGGCACGCATTCGTAATGTTGCGAACTGCGCGGGATGAGCCTGTCAGGTTGAAGTTCAGCGGGTCGCCCTGCTGGACGCCGCTTGATGCGTCCGACAGGATCACGCTGACCCGGCTGGCAGCCTTGATCTTGCTGATCAGGGCATTCATATCGCTCTGGTTGGGCAGGTTCAGCCCGTCAATAAAGACATGGCCCAAGCGGTTATCTGCCTGCAGCTTGAACGGGCGCTGCCCAGGAAAGCGGAATTCAAGTTCAGCGCGTGGGCCAAGGCCGGTGAGGGCGGTTGAGGTGATCTCCAAACGCCAGTTCGGCCTGTTGCCGGTGTTGGCGTTATTGTCACAACGCAGGGAGAGGGAAGAATCCCCGCCGTTTTCGACCAATGCAGCGCCATCTTGCGTCACTTTCCACGCTGCCTGAGCGGCGAAAGGGGCAGACAAAACAGCAAGGGATAAGACTAAGGTGGTGAACAGGGGGCGCATGAGAGATCTCCTTCGCGCAGAGTAGAGGCGGTTTCGCAGCCAAGTGCAAATTGACTTTTTGCCTCAGGGTGCGTTATGTGCAGGCATGACTATCATCGTAACTGGCGCAGCTGGATTTGTAGGTTTTCACGTGACGCAGGCTTTATTGGCCCGTGGGGAGCGTGTGATTGGCGTGGACGTCGTTAATGATTATTACGACCCGCGCTTGAAAGAAGCGCGTTTGGCGCAGATTAAAAGCGACCGCTTTACGTTCCACCGTCTGAATATTGCTGACCGTGAGGGGATGTTTAAGGCGCTCGCACAGGAAAGCGATGTGACTGGCATCATTCATCTCGCGGCGCAGGCTGGCGTGCGCTATTCGTTGCAAAATCCCTATGCCTATATTGAGGCCAATGTGATGGGCCATGTGGTGATGCTGGAGCTGGCGCGCCAGTATAAAAACCTCAAACATTTTGTGTATGCCAGCTCATCGTCGGTCTATGGCGGTAATACAAAGATGCCGTTTGCGATTGAGGATAATGTTGATCACCCCGTCTCGCTCTATGCAGCGACCAAGCGCACGGATGAGCTGATCAGCCACACCTATGCGCATCTCTACCGGCTGCCGCAGACTGGTCTGCGTTTCTTTACGGTTTATGGCCCGTGGGGCCGGCCGGATATGGCTTATTTCTCATTCACGAAAAACATTATTGAGGGTAAAACAATCCAGCTCTTCAATAATGGCGTGATGCAGCGCGACTTTACTTATATCGATGACATTGTGGCCGGCATTCTTGGCGTGCTTGACCATCCGCCGGTTGACCCCGGCTTGGGTGTAGGTGTGCCCGCGCGCGTTTATAATCTGGGTAACTGCAATAGCGAGCCGCTGGGCCGCTTTGTTGAGGTGCTGGAAGCGGCGATTGGCAAGAAGGCGATTATCGAATATGCGCCAATGCAGGCGGGTGATGTGCCAGCTACCTATGCCGATATTGAAGCCAGCCGCCGTGATTTTGGCTTTGAGCCGCGCGTCGGTATTGAAGAAGGATTGCCGCGCTTTGTTGCCTGGTATCGCCAACACTACAACTGAGGACGCGCTGCTGGGCGGCGCCATGATGCTGCGCCAGCCAGCCAAAGGTTATCGCCTGACCAGTGATGCTGTGCTGTTGGCCGCCATGACCCCGCTACGGCCGCAAGCGCGTGTGCTTGAACTAGGCGTTGGTTACGGGCAGGTCTCTCTCTGCCTGCTGGCGCGTATGCCGGATATAACTGTTACCGGGCTGGAATTGATGCCGCAATCCGCGCAGCTGGCGCGCGAGAATGCCAACCTTAATCATGTGGCCGACCGTTTGACGATTATAGAGGGGGATGTAGCCACCACCCGCTTGAGTGGGTTTGAGGTGGTGGTGAGCAATCCGCCCTACCGGCTGGCAGCAAGTCACACGGCCTCGGATGATCCGATCAAGGCAGCGGCAACCATTGAACGGGTGCCGCTGGCTGTTTGGTGTCAGGCGGCGGCGCAGGCCCTCACGCAGGGGCAGGGCGGTGATGGGCAGGCCATTTTTATCCATGATGCCCGCCGTCAGGCCGATCTGGTGCGCGGCATGCAGGCGGCTGGGCTGGCCGACGTCACAGTGCTGCCGCTGGTGAGCAAACCCGGGCAGGAGGCTAAACGTATTATTGTGCGCGCGCGCTGCGGGGCGCCTTCTGTGCGTGTGCTGGACTGTTTGGTGCTGCATCAGGCTGATGGTGCTTGGGTGCCTGCGGCAGAAGCGGCATTACGCGCTCCTGTGGCGATGAATGTCTGGCCGGAATAGCCAAATCGTTTTATAACAACGGCATGAGTGGAATTATTGGCCTAGTCCGTCTGTTGGGTGCCTTGCTGCTAGGGGTGCTCGTTGCACGTCTGCTGCGTAAGTTCCTGACAGAATCTCCCAGAAAGTCGGCTGATTCCCCGCAGCCGACGTTGGCGCAGTGCCCTGTCTGCAAGGATTTCGTCAATATGGCGGATGCGTCTTGCGGTCGGTTGCGTTGTCCACGCGGCGGTAGTCCGGCTATGGTGGTTTTCTTTTTACTGGCATGTTTTGCTTGGCCCGGCGCGGCCTGGGCTGAAGGCGGGGGCCGCTATCTGGTCGAAGTGAAGGGCAGTAATGTTCAGGCTGTTCTGACGGTTAATGGCCTGCCGGCAGAAAAGTGGGTGTTGCCGCAAGCTGGCGGGAATGCAGGCGCTTCGCTTAATCACTGGTTGCGGCAGGGCAATAATACTTTCCAGGTGCAGGCCCAGCCGGTGCAGGCTGGCCGTGCGGCTCAGCTGCAGGTCCGTATTTATTTTCTGTCGGTCGCCAATGGGGCAGAAACTAATCTTTTGGTGCTCGATGACCTTGCCAAGGCCCGTAATGGGGTGGCGCTCAGCTTTAATCTGCCGTCAGCACCGGCGCTGACTTTATGGCAGACCCAGTCTGGCGCGCTTGATGAGGGATCAGCTTTAAGTCTGGTTGGGCAGCTGCGCACCCAGCTGATTGCGGAGCTGCAGGCTGGGCACTCTGTGGAGCAAATTCCGGCGTTGGCTGCCGAACGCACGGATTTAGCTAAAGCTTTTGGGGTTCCCGCGACATCCCAGCCTCTTGTGCAAACAGGGCAAAAAAGAGAGGATGCTATAGAAGTGTCGCGTACGCTGCAAACAGGCGATCTCCAGATTACGCCGGTGCCGGGTACGCAATTATTTCGGGTCAGCCATAAGGGGAATAGCCCTTTGTTGGCTATCCGGCAGGGTAGTTATCAGGCAGTTTTCTCTAGCCTGATTGTGGGGAAGGTCGCGGGTCAGTGGCAAATTCTCAGGCGGTCTTATTAAGGCGGTCCTATTAACTGGTCTTGAGCAAGGGAGAGAACATGTCGTGGCGTCTTATTGTATTGGCGGTTGGTCTTATTCTGTCTGGCCCGGCATGCGCAGCCGATAATACGCCGACGGTGGTTGATCTCAATCAGGAGCCACAGGCACCGGTTGTGAAGGCGACTGGCAATCTTGAAGACCAGCAGCGTTACGGTCTTTCCTTTAAGGGGAGTAATGTACGTGCAGAAGTGCGTGTTAATGACATGCCGGTTTTCTTCAAAATCCTGCGCAATAATGAAGAGGTCACGACAACATATAATGAATGGGTCCAGCGTGGTTTGAATGTTGTACGCATCAGCCTTGAACGGTTTGATGATAAAAAGCCTTACGATGTTTCTTTTAGTGTTTTCTATCAGTCACCCACACAGATTGTGACAGATGAGCGTAGTGTGCTGTACACCAGCCGCGAAGATATTTTACTCCCCTTGCGACAGGATGTGGGGGTGCGCGCGCCCAATATGCCGCAGTTGCGCGTATGGCAGGCTGAAAGCGTAAATTTAGATGATGAGGAAAAGGGCCGTCTGCTTGAAGCGATTAACAGCTTGCGTCTGCGTTTGCGTGAAGCGATGGCAAAGGGGGATAACACCTATCTTGCTACCTTTGAAAAGCCGTTGCGTGACCAGGTTGACATGGCCTATGGGCGTCCGGTTGAAAGTGCGGCAGACATTCTGGAGCGCCGCAAGAAATTGCTGGAGCAGTTTTCTTCGCTTGTTAATGCACCGGTTGATGTTACGCCTGAATTGAAGATGACTGACCTTGTTTTTGATCAGTATGCTGAGGGGCGCCTGGTTCGGGTTTCCCGTACGGACGGTACTCCGCTGATTCAGGCTAAGCGCGGGCCGGTCGAGTTTTCGATTGATCGTCCGGTTTATGGCAGCCTCGGCGGTATTTGGGAGCGCTTACGCTAACCCTATAAACTAAAAACAAAAAAAGCCCGCACATTCAGGCGGGCTTTTTTATTATCGGAAAAAGATCAGGCAGCGACGCTGCGGCCGACTGACTTGGCAACTGACTCAATCAGCTGACCAGCGAGAACGGGTTTGCCCAGCGTTGCGAATACGCCCATCTCCTTGAGCTCCTTCACTGCCGCTTCATCATCGGTGTAGGAAGAGACTACAACCACCGCTGGACGTTTGTCGCCAAAGCGCTTGCCGGCTTCAGCAATGACTTCAAGGCCCGTCATGCCTTCCATGTTAAGGTCGCAGACCATGACTTTGAAGGCGGGCTCTTTGTCGTGGCCGAGCATATCCAGAGCTTCTTCGCCATTGGCTGCTTCGCCAACCATATGGGCACCGCCTACGCGTCCCAGCATATTGACGAGGGCACGGCGAACATAAGCCGCGTCTTCAATGACGAGGACAGATAGACCTTGGAGGGGGCCGGTTCCCTGCATATTTTTGCTCCTGGGTTAATACTAGCTACGTTAACTTCTCGTTCAGGGGTTTGCTGCCCCTGTTTCAGTATTAGAGCATAGTTATCGACCGTTAACAAATTCCTAGTGTCTATTGCCTAAGTTGGAAAAACATGTTGGGGGAGGCGAATTTGTCGGCCGGTCAGAGTTCCAGAACTTCCATCCAGATTACTGGAGAAAACGTAACGCCTGAGGAGCAGCGCCGCTTTTTGCAGGCCGCGCCAGTTGGCGTTATTGTGACAGACTCGCACGATAATGCTATTGTCCGGCATGTGAATTCTGCCGCCGGCGAAATTTTCGGCCTGCTGCCAGATGCCTTGGTTGGGCAAAATATTACCGTTTTAGGGTCTGGTGGCACGCTCGAAGAGCTCTTGGTGCAGGCGCTGGTCACGGAAAAACAGACCGCAGGCGAAATTGTTCTGGGCGATGCAGGCTTACCACAGCGCTACATACGCGCATGTGTCGTTCATGGCCAATTCGATAACCAACCGGCGTTGTTCTGGTGGATTGATGATGTTACGGAAATCCGCCGAACTGAGGATGAGTGGCGGCGCCGTGAGCGTCAGCTGCAGGCGGTTATTGATGCGGCGCAGGACGCTGTGTTTGAGTTTCAGCTCAATACAGGTGTGGCGATGGTTTCGCCGCGCTTCTGGCAGATGCTCGGTTTTGATGCGGCAGCCGCCTCGGATTTACAGAACACCTCGGCCGAAACCATTTATCACCATGTGCGCGAGGATGTTCAGCTGGATTTTGCCTCCAGCATGCGGCTACCGCAGCAGGATGAGCCGTACGAATGGACCGGGCCGTTCCGTAATCTGGGCGGTGAGGATGTCTGGCTCTATATGCGTGGCCGCTTTACCGATGTGGGCAGCGAGCCGCGCATCATCGGTGTTGTCACGGATATTACCGCGCAGAAGGCAGTAGAAGAGAAGCTGCGTCTGGCCAAGGAAAGCGCAGAAGAAGCCAATCGGGCCAAATCCGCTTTCCTGGCGACGATGAGCCACGAGATCCGTACCCCGATGACAGCCATTCTCGGGAGTTTGGAATATCTGCTGGATACGCCCTTGGTCAAAGACCAGCACCGGATGGTGAGCATCGCTCGCGATAGCGGTGAATCGCTGCTGGCCATTCTGAATGACATTCTGGATCTTTCCAAGATTGAAGCAGGCAAACTGACCTTAGAGGCGCTGGAAACATCACCGCGCAATCTGGTGCAGGGGGCCTGTGATGCGGCGCAGATTGTGGCGCGTCAGAAGAATCTTTATTTGCGCTGCAAGTTTACTGCACCGCCACCTGCACTGATTGTGGCGGATCCGGTGCGCGTGCGTCAGGTTCTGATGAACCTTGTGAATAACGCAGTGAAGTTTACTGATCAGGGCGGTGTGACGGTTACAGCTGAAGTGAGCGATGAGGGCAATGGGGCCGGGATTTTGCGCGTGACCGTGCAGGATAGCGGCATCGGTCTGAATGAGGAACAGCGCGCTAAATTGTTCCGCCCGTTCAGTCAGGCAGACGATTCCACCACCCGTAAATTTGGCGGGACTGGGCTCGGGCTGTCAATTTGCCAACGTCTGGTCGAGCGCATGGGCGGCGAGATTGGCGTTTATTCCAAACCGGGGAAGGGCGCGACATTCTGGTTCTGGGTGCGTATCCAGACAACCGATCGCGCGCCGTCTGCACAGGAAGTGACCGATCTCAAGGGCATGCCAATCCTGCTGATCGATACTGATCCTGAAACCCAGAGCAAAACAGCAGCTGACCTGAGCGAAGTTGGTGGGCGTGTTGAGCCGGTGGCTGAAGGGCGTGCCGCCTTGCTGCGTCTGGCGCAGGGGCGTTTTTCGCTGGTGTTGTTGGAGCAGAATTTGCCGGAAGCCAAAGGGCTTGATCTGGTACCGGCCATGCGGGCATTGCAGCCTGACGTTAATATCGTTCTCTATACGGCGGATGAGCAGGACACTATTGCCTGGGCTGCGCAGGAGGCGGGAGTCTTTTACTTGCCGCGCTCCACGCCCTATCAGCAGTTTTTGGAAACGGTTCAGTCGTTTGCTACCGGAAGCGCGATCATTGAAGGTCGTCGGGGCGGCGCGTTGTCAGGCCGTGTCCTGATCGCAGAAGATACGGCTTCCGTACGCCAGATTCTGGAAGTGCAGGTGCGTGGCCTAGGGGTAGAAGTTGATTTCGTTGAGAATGGCAAAGAGGCACTCGAAAAACTGCAGCGCGGCCGTTACGCGCTGGTGGTGAGTGATTTGCACATGCCAGAGGTCGATGGCTACGGTCTGGTGCATGAGTGGCGCGCGCGTGAAGCCAAGCGCGGCAAGGGTGAGCATTTACCGATCGTTGCCCTGACTGCTGACGTTTTGATTGGTGACGCCAGCAAGTTTATTTCTGAAGGCTTTGATGATTATATGGCAAAGCCAGTCAGCCGCGATGCTTTGCGCAATCTTATTGCTAAATGGCTCAACCGGGGCCAACCGGGTGAGTCTGATGGCGAGACGCCTGCCGAATCCGAGCTTCAGCCGACAACTGATGAACATGGGGCTGACCTGCCGGTTAATCATGCCAGATTGGTGGAAATCCTCGGTCTGGATGATGCCGAAATCATTGCCGAAGCCATGCAGGTCTTTGTGATGACGGCTGAAGAAACTTTTGCGGCATTGGAGAAAGCCTATGCCAATCAGGATTCTGGTGCAGCTAAGGGCCCTGCGCACTCTCTCAAAGGGTCTGCGCGTATGGCAGGTGCTAATCTTTTGGGCGATATTGCCGCTGAGCTGGATGCTGCCGCCAAGGCTGGTGAGTTGTTACCGGACAAGCTAGAGGCCTGCCGCCATGAGTTGGCTCGGGTGTTGGATTATGTTCGCCAGAGATATCTGAAGTAATATCTGCACCCAGTTAAAGGCATAGCTTGGAGGATTTAACCCCTTGTAACTTTGGCGATTCTGTCCATAACTAAGGCAAGTTTTCATTTTTTGGAGTTTTTCGATTGGCTGCGCAGTCACAAGTTGATCCGCTTAAAACTTGGATGGTCATTATCGGCCTGCTGCTTGGCGGGTTGCTCGGTGCATGGATTATTGGGTATCGCACGCTGGGGCCTGCGATGATTGGCATAAAACGGGCCGAATTGCTCCCCATGACATTCATTAGCAGTGATGCCGCCCGCGATTATGACCGCCTTAAAGCTTTGCAGATTTATGCCAAGCGTGAGGCTAATTACAGTGACAACGCCAATTATCGCAGTATGTGGTCTAAAGTGGTCATGTCGGCACAGGCCAGTGGCCAGTATTATCGTAAAGGTGTGGGTTTTATTTTAATCGGCATGGCGGTTTTTGTGCTGTTTACCCATCCGCAGAACCGTTTTAAAAACCGCCATACGTTAGAAAGTCTGATGGGCGTTCAGGCCCTTAGTTGGCCGATCATTACGCCGTTTCTAAAATATAATCCGGCTACATCCAGCCCTGGCCGTGCGCCGGGCGCGCGCGTTCCGCTTGATCTGCCGATGTTTGCTGAAGCTTTTTATCCAGAAGAGTGGATGGCATATAACCGCATTCGTGTGGTCAATGGCGTGCCTGACCGTGATCAGATCCGCCGGGCGCTGCTCCCTCAATTGGGTGAGCGCTTTGATGGGTTAGATAATCTGCCAGAACATCTTTATTGCTTGTTGGCCGCGTTTGCCCTGAAGGGGGCGCGCAAGCGCCAAGAGGCTGACGACATGCTGGGCGAAATCGCCAAGTGCTGGTCGCATGATAAGGGGTTTGTTCCTAGTGCGTCCGTCAAGAGTTTGGCCGCGCGTACCCTTAATGATGGCAAGATTGTTGAGCCCTTGCTGGAAGTCATGAATCGGCATGCTTATGTTGCAACGGCTTTTCTGGGTGTGCTGGCATGGGCGCGTCGTCAGGGCGGTGTTTTGGCGCCGGCCATGTTTGTCTGGCTGCGCGGCGAAGATCGCAGCATGTGGTACCCGCTCAATAATATGGGGCGCCGTGCGTTCCATGTCGAAGCCGCAGGTGCCATGTCTCACTATCAGGCTGAAGTTGAAGCCGGTCGTGCCATGATTATGCCGCGTCTGGATTCGGCCGTTGTCGCTATTGTTCAGTACATTTCTGAATCACGCGCGCGCATTCCTGAGATCGAAGGGGCAGAAAAGCCCAAGGCCGATCCCAAGGCATTGCCGGGCCGTCGTGCTGATACACTGATGTTGACCAAACAGACCAAACATTGAGGTGTCTAATGATGTGTAACAAGACCTGTTTTTTTGTGCGTGATGGTGCACTCGTGGGTGATCTGAAGGATGCGCAGCAGCCCATGGTTTGGCGCATGGATCTGACCCGTGTGCACGCTGCCGGATTTCGTGTTGTCCAGAATGGCTCGTCGTGGGAGCTGACGATCGAAGGGCCAACTGGCCCGTCATCTGTCATCGCCACGTATGACACAGCCAAGAAAGCCAACCGAGCACTGCGCCGAATTAGCCATGCGCTGCGTTGCTCCGCTGGTGGGGGGCGCCGCCTTATGACCCGCTTGGCTGTTGTAGCAGCCGTGGTTGCAGTCATTTATTATGGCGTGCCAGTGCTGTTCGGTGGGCTTGGTTCTATTAGTGTTGACCGTACGCCTGTCGCCGCCGTGCAGCAGCCAAATGGTCAGTCGCTCTCTGCCGATCAGGTGCTGCGTGCACCGCCCGCCAATTCCGGACGTTAATGGACTGATTCATGCCGATTGATCCCAGGTTTAAAGTCAGTGGCAAAACGGGTCTGCGGCGCGACGTGCGTCCGTGGACCGTGCGGACGGCTGCCTGGCTGAAAAAGCCGGACAGTTTTATGCAGGTCATGGTCGTTATGGGCCTGTTCCTGCTGTTTCCGCAGCCAACGCGCCAAGATGTGTTCAGAGGGTCGCCTGACTTCAGCCCATTCTGGGGGCTGTCGGATATTATTCTGCTGATCGGCTATTTCTATTTCCGTTGGTTCCGTAAGCAGGTCTTGGAATTGCCGTTCAAGCTTCCCGCTCATGCCAAAGGCATGCCGGATAAGAACAACCCCAAGCCAACGGGTGGAGCAGGCAAAGCCGAAGGTATTCTGTTCATTGGTAACGTCCGTGATGGCCCGACCAAAGATGATGAAGTCTGGATTACTAATTCAGACGCGCGTACGCACATTCTGTTCCTGGGTACTACCGGTGCCGGTAAAACCGAAGGTCTGAAGTCGCTGTGTACCAATGCGCTGTGCTGGGGCTCGGGCTTTGTTTACGTCGACGGTAAAGCGCAGAATACCCTGTGGGGTGATGTTTATTCGCTCGCGCGCCGTTTTGGCCGTGATGATGACGTGCTCGTCCTCAACTACATGACGGGTAACTCGGATAATTCCAGCCGCTCCAACTCGCTCAACCCGTTTTCGATCGGTTCCGCCTCTTATCTGACCCAGATGATGGTTGGCCTGATGGACGATGCCGGTGATGAAAACGGCATGTGGAAGGGGCGCGCTATTGCGCTGATGAGCTCGCTCATGCCGGCTCTGACCTGGAAGCGTGATAATCAGGGCCTGATGCTCGACGTTGGTGTTATCCGCGATAATCTGACCATGCAGCAGATGATCAAGATGTCGCGTGATCCGGCGCTGCCGGATCGTGTTATTCGCGGTCTGCAAAGCTATCTTGATACGTTACCGGGTTATGTTGATAGCGCGTTTGATGATGATGGCAACGAACGCCCGCCATCACAGGACCAGCCAATGGTGGATCTGTCGCAGACCCGCCAGCAGCATGGTTATCTGACCATGCAGTTTACCCGTTCGCTGTCATCACTGTCGGACGAATATGGTTACATCTTCAAACAGCAGATGGCCGACATCGATATGATGGACGTGGTGCTGAATCGCCGCATTCTTGTCGTGCTCATTCCAGCGCTTGAAAAGTCGCCGGATGAAGCAGCCAACCTTGGTAAGATCGTCGTTGCCGCGCTCAAGGGTATGATGGGCTCAACCCTTGGCGCTGAGCTTGAAGGTGAGCAGAGCGCGATCATTGATAATAATCCGACGACCTCGGCGTCGCCTTTCATCACTGTATTCGACGAAGTCGGTTACTATACCTCACCTGGTATGGGTGTGATGGCTGCGCAGGCCCGCTCGCTTGGGTTCTCACTGATTTTCGCCGGTCAGGATATGCCCGCGCTGCAAAAGCGTGTGAAGGAAGAAGCGCTCTCCATTACAGGTAACTGTAACCTCAAGATTTTTGGTAAGCTGGAAGACCCGACTGAAACCAAAGATTTCTTTGAAAAGACCGTCAGTTCGGCCATGGTGTCGGAAGTGTCAGGCTTCTCCTCGTCGCAAGGTATTTCGGGTAAGACCTATACGGAAGGCGATAACATTTCCTTCCAGGCGCGTAAGGAAGCCGGTTATGACGATCTGAAGAAACAGGGGCAGGGCCAGGTTCACCTGCTCTGGGCGGAAAAAGTTGTGGCCGCCAATATGTTCTATTCCAACCCCAAGCGCGTCAATGTTGTGCGCGTGCAGCGTTTTCTCGGGGTGAGTGCCCGCAATTGGAGTGTTGAGGCACGTGATCGTGCCATTAATGACGTGCTCGCTCATATGCGTGACCGTGATTGGCGTGCAGGTAACGGCGCACCGGCACCTGCCGTTCAGGAACTTACCTGGATGGCTGAAGGTTATGCGCGCGGCTCTGGCGCACGTCAAAGCGGTGAGATTTGTGGTGCAATGGGTGTTGCCACCGTTATGGCAGCGCTGAAGCGCCGTGCGGGTGAAGCTGTCTCCGCGCCAGGACTTGGCACTCCTGCGCAGGGGCAGGGGTATTGGCCATTAGGGGCCGCTGGTGCTGGTGCGCCTGCTGGCGCTCAATTGCCACCGCCCGGCCAGCCGATGGCGCCGACGGCTACAACGCCAGGTTGGATGACGGGCGCACCGACACAGCCGCCGCAGCCTGCTGCTACAACACCGCCGTGGATGGGGGGCGCGCCGGCGCAGCCGCCGCAGCCTGCAGTCACAACACCGCCGTGGATGGGGGGCGCGCCAGCGCAGCCGCCGCAGCCTGCTGCTACAACACCGCCATGGATGGGTGGCGCGCCAGCTCAGCCGCCGCAGGCACAAGCTGCACCGCCGCCGTGGGCCGCCCAAAGCCCGGTAGCGCCGCCGCGCGCGCCTGCTGCACCGGTGGTTCCGCCTGCCGGTCAGTCGCCGCTTTATGGCACACCGCCAACCGGTCAAAACTCTGGTCAGCAATATGGTGGCCAGCAATATGGTCAGCCGCAGGGCGCGTATTCACCGCCGCCTTATGGTCAACCCGCTGGTGCATATGGGGCACCGCCGGCTGGTGCGCAGCAGCCGGTTGGTTGGGCGAATATTATGGGTTCAACCCCCGGTATGGGCGTACCGCCGTCAGGTGGTTATGTGGCTCAGGCCGCACCAGTGGCACCGCCGCCGCCATGGATGACACAGTCCGCAGGTGGCGCTATGCCACCCGCACCGCCGATGGCAGGCGTGGGGCCGGCTGGTTATGCGCCGCAGCCACCGGCTTTCCAGAATCCACCGTTCCAGTCTCCGCCGCAGGCAACACCGCCGTATATGCCCCAGCAAATGCCAATGGGCGCGCCGCCGGCAGTTCCCCCGTACAATCCAGGCGTGCCGGGTGAGATGCCGCCGGATGTTGATGCGATCTTGCGGGGTGCGGCTGATAATCTGTCGGGCGAAATGTTCCCGGATGATCAAACACCGGACGATAGCGGCCAACGCTAAACTGGTCTGGATAATAAAAAGCCCACCTGCACAGGTGGGCTTTTTACTGTGTGATGCTCAGGATTAAATCTCGCGTTTAGCCTCACCACCTAAGGCTGCCTGTGCAGCGGCAAGGCGGGCAATGGGAACACGAAATGGTGAGCAGGAGACATAATCCAGCCCAACTTGCGCGCAAAAGGCAATGGAGGCCGGGTCGCCGCCATGTTCACCGCAAATCCCAAGTTTGATATTGGGGCGCGTGCTGCGTCCGCGTTCGGCGGCAATTTTCACCAGCTCACCAACGCCTTCCGTATCAAGCGTGACAAACGGGTCATGCGTGAGGACGTTGCGCTTGAGATAGTCCGGCAAAAAGTTGCCCGCATCATCGCGTGACAAGCCAAAGGTGGTTTGGGTCAGGTCATTAGTGCCAAAGCTGAAGAACTCAGCGCTCTCTGCCAGCTCGCCAGCGCGCAGGGCTGCACGCGGCAGCTCAATCATGATGCCGATCTTGTAAGCCGCAACTTTCATTTCAGCTGCGACGGCATCGGTCATCGCTTTGAGTTTATCAAGCTCCGCTTTGGTTGCGATGAGCGGGAACATGATCTCAGGCTCAACCTTGATGCCTTTGGTAGCAACTTCCTGCACCGCACTGAAAATAGCGCGTACCTGCATCTCGTAGATCTCAGGATAGGTGATGCCCAAGCGGCAGCCGCGATGGCCAAGCATGGGGTTGGATTCGGTCAGTGCAGCCGTGCGCTGACGGATTTTCTCTGGGCTCAGCCCGCTTTGAGCTGCTAGCTCGTCTACTTCCTTGTCGGTATGCGGCAGGAATTCATGCAGCGGCGGGTCAAGCAGGCGAATGGTGACCGGCAGGCCATCCATAATGGTAAAGAGCTGCGCAAAGTCCCCGCTTTGCATGGGCTGCAACTTAGCCAGAGCCTTGCGGCGTCCGGCTTCATCATCGGCCAGGATCATTTCACGCACAGCCGGAATGCGGCCCTCGTCAAAGAACATATGCTCGGTACGGCATAGGCCAATGCCTTCAGCACCAAACTTGCGGGCTTGCGCGGCATCCATCGGTGTTTCGGCATTCGCGCGCACTTTGAGTTTGCGCAGACTGTCGGCCCAGCCCATCAGCTCGGCAAAATCACCGCTCAGCTCCGGGCGAATAACCGGCACCGCGCCGCGCATGACATCACCGCTCGCACCATCGATGGTGATGATATCGCCCGCCTTGAGCGTCAGACCGCGGCTGGTCAGGGTACCTGCCTTGCTGTCAATACGCACTTCACCTGCGCCAGCCACACAGGCCCGGCCCATACCGCGCGCAACGACGGCAGCGTGGCTGGTCATACCACCGCGCGTGGTGAGAATACCTGCGGCCGCATGCATGCCGTGAATATCTTCCGGCGATGTTTCCATCCGGCAGAGAATAACCTTTTCGCCTTTCTCCGCCTGCGCTTCGGCCTCTTCAGCTGTAAACACAATTTTGCCGGAAGCTGCGCCGGGTGAGGCGGGGAGGCCTTTGGCGATCAGTTTGCGTTCTGCCTTGGGGTCGAGTGTGGGGTGTAGCAGCTGCTCTAATGAGGCCGGGCTGACGCGGGTAATGGCTTCAGTCTTATCGATCAGCCCTTCACGTACCATGTCGCACGCAACTTTAAGTGCGGCGGCGGCGGTGCGTTTGCCATTGCGGGTTTGCAGCATGTAGAGCTTGGATTGCTGAACCGTAAATTCAATGTCCTGCATGTCGCGGTAATGCTTTTCCAGCAGGCTGCGCACATCCAGCAACTGGCTGTAAATGGCAGGCATCTCTGTTTGCATGTCGGCGATGGTTTTGGGGGTGCGAATGCCAGCCACCACATCTTCGCCCTGCGCGTTGATGAGATATTCGCCGTAGAATTTGTTTTCGCCGGTAGAGGGATCGCGGGTGAAGGCAACCCCAGTGGCGCAGTCATTGCCCATATTGCCAAACACCATGGCTTGCACGTTAACGGCCGTGCCCCAGCTTTCGGGAATGTCATTGAGGCGGCGATAAGTAATCGCGCGCTGATTCATCCAGCTGCTGAATACCGCGCCAATCGCGCCCCATAACTGGTCTTGCGGCTGTGACGGGAAGGGGGTGCCGGTTTTCTCTTGTACCAGCGCCAGGAATCTATCGACCACCTGCTGCCAGTTACCCGCCCCCATCTCTGTATCGCTGCGCAGGCCATGGTCGCGTTTTACGGCATCAATGATGTCTTCAAAATCGTGATGCTCCAGATCAAGGACAACCGTGGAATACATCTGGATGAAGCGGCGCCAGCTGTCATAGGCAAAGCGTGCATCGCCAGATTGCTGGGCTAATCCTTCAACTGTTTGCTTATTGAGGCCAAGATTAAGGACGGTGTCCATCATGCCCGGCATGGAGGCACGGGCGCCCGAGCGCACCGAGACGAGCAGCGGATTGGCCGCATCACCAAAGCGGCGGCCAACCTGCGCCTCAAGAGCGGCTAAAGCTTCTGTGACCTGCGCGGTGAGTTCGGCCGGATAGGACTTGCTGTGCGCATAAAAATGCGTGCAGACCTCTGTGGTAATGGTGAAGCCGGGGGGAACCGGCAGGCCAATGGCGCTCATCTCAGCCAGATTGGCGCCTTTGCCACCGAGCAGGTTTTTCATGGCGGCGGCACCATCAGCTTTGCCGCTGCCAAAGGCGTAAACCCATTTGGCAGTTGCGGTTTCAGGCTTGCGGGCGGCTTGGGTCATGGCGAACTCCAGATTGGCTAAATGAGTTGAACGACTATAATCTTAAACCATGCGGATTCTAGAGCATAAATGCGGCTTGATAGCGCGTGTCTGGGGCCCTAGTCTAAAGCAAACAGGAGGGTATCATGAAGGGTCCGACCAATCCATTTGCTGGGCTTGTGCAGCGTGCGGTTCACGAGGATGTAAAATCTCAGCGTTATATAGAAGGTGTTGCTACGCATATTGATCAGGTTCAGGCTTTTTTAGCCCTTGAACAGCACCGCCCGCATTTGGCCGACCAAGCATTGTTAGTGTTCGGACAGCGGGCGCCGCAGTGGTTTTCAACTCTTATTCCCTTTTACGGTGTTTCCCCTTTGCAGTTGATGGCGCTGGAACGTCAGGATTTGGTTGAACAGGATCTGGCCCTACAGGCACAGCGCACGCAAGTTGCCAAGTTGGCGCCGCTCTCGGCCCAGCGGATCAGCCTTAGTGCCAAGCCTATCTTTTGATTAGGCCAGAATCTGGATCAGCTCGGCGGCAATGCTGCGGGCCATGCCATCGGCGCGTAAGACGCGCTCTATTGTATCGGCCGGGCCTATCTCACACTGGCTGAGCACTTCGCTGATGGTGGCGGGTATATCCGTAAAAGATATGTAGCCTTCCAAAAACGCCTCAACCGCAACCTCATTGGCCGCATTGAGAATGGCTGGTGCCGTGCCGCCGGTCTTGAGTGCCTCATAAGCCAGTTTTAGGCAGGGGAAGCGGCTGGTATCCGGCTCTTCAAATGAGAGGTGGCTGAGCTCAGTCAGATTAAGGCGTTTGACAGGGGCTTCCATGCGCTCTGGCCAGGCCAGTGCATGGGCGATTGGCGTGCGCATGTCAGGCGTGCCCAGATGTGCGAGGGTTGAGCCATCGGCATATTCAACCAGTGCATGCACAATGCTTTGTGGATGCACGACCACATCAACTTGTGCAGCTGGCATGTTAAAGAGATAACAAGCCTCAATCACTTCCAGACCTTTATTCATTAATGCGGCTGAATCAACCGAGATTTTGCGGCCCATGCTCCATGTTGGATGTTTAATCGCCTGTTCAGCCGTCACGTTTTTCAGCTGATCGTGGCTGAATGTGCGGAACGGGCCGCCAGAAGCGGTGAGGGTGATGCGCTGCACATGCTTGGCCTCAAGCCCGCCGGCGCATTGGAAAATCGCGTTATGTTCACTATCAACCGGCATCAACAGCGCGCCGCCTTGCTTGACGGCATCCATCAGGAGCTGGCCGGTCATGACCAGCGGCTCTTTGTTAGCGAGTAAAATGCGCTTGCCTGCGCGCGCCGCCGCCAGAATGGGCCTAAGGCCAGCCGCGCCAACAATGCCAGCAATAACGGTGCTGACTTCATGCGCGACTGCAACGCTCTCCAGCCCTTGCGGGCCAACGCGGACCTCGGTTTTGCTGGTGCCGATAATGCCAAGTAGCTGGCGTGCAGCTTCAGGCGAGCCGACCACCACAACTTCCGGGTGGAAGGCCATGACCTGCTCGGCCAGCTTATCAACCTGACGGTGAGCCGTGAGTGCATAAACCCTGAATTTATCAGGATGAGCTGCAATAAGTGAAAGTGACTGGGTGCCAACTGAACCCGTTGACCCCAGAATGGAAATGACCTGCTGTGTCATGCCCTATGCCCCTGTTTGTATGTTGCTTATATTATTTATACAAACAGCCTAAGGCATGACGGCCAGCCATGTCTAGTCCATATTTGCCTAGTCTTTAATCACGCTGCGCAGGATGTCGGTCACAAGGCCGGTCGCCATATTAATAAGAGCGATATCATTGCCGATCACGACGCGGTTATAGCCCTGCGGGCACGGGCCTAGGCGGCCTTCAAGACCGGGCGGTAATGCCTTCATGGCAAGGCCGGGCGGCAGATGGCCACGTTCCTTCAACTGACGGGCCAGCCCAGGCGGCAAGCTGCTGGGCTTGGTTTGTGTGACGGGCTGCGTTTTAAACCAGTCGATCATGACATTGAGGTCGCGGGTGGAAAAGCGGATGCCGGTACGGTCGATGGTGAGGTTGGTGGCGTCATTTTCATTCTGCCCAGCGTCCTGTTCGGCGTGGCTGGGTTTGCCGTGGCCCTGACCACGATTATGGCCATTATTATAGCCAGCCGACCATATATCATCCGTATGGCCCGGCACATGATGGGCAAAAGCCGGTGTAGCGAGGGTGAGGGCTGACAAGGTAAGGGCGGTTAAGATTGTCCGGCGCATAAGGTATCTCCTTGAAAAAACGTGCTCTATCATGCGCGCTTTAAGCTGACAGACAAGCCGGAAAAGCTGCGGCCTTGAGCTGGTTTATCACTTGAAACTTGCGATTCGATGAGGCAAAAAGGAGGGCAAATTTTTGATTTCCAAGGAGTTTTATTGTGACCGCTGCTGAACCCGCCGCCAATTCCCAAGCCGCTCAGGCCCCGCAGACTAGCCAGTCTAAGCTGGCTGCGCTCGTTTCGCTGGCCAAGCGTCGTGGCTTCATTTTTCAGGCGTCCGAAATTTATGGCGGTATGAACGGCGTGTATGATTACGGTCCCTTGGGCGCCCAGTTCAAAAAGAACCTGAAGGATTCCTGGTGGCGCGACATGGTGGAGAGCCCGCCGCTTGGTATCGACGGCAAGCCGGTACAGATCGTAGGTCTGGACAGCGCCATTTTGCAGCTACGCAAGGTGTGGGACGTCGTTGGCCATACTGCCAATTTTAACGATCAGATGGTGGATTGCCGCGAGAGCAAGAACCGTTATCGCGCTGACCATATCCAGTGTTTCTTCATCAAGAACAAGGACGGCAGCCCCGCAGCCGAGCTGATCGCCGTCATGGATGGCGATGGCGTGCTGGATGATGCCAAGAAGCGTTTTCAGAAGCTGCGCAATAAATTCCCGGCCTGGGGTGAGCTCTCGCTGGATAATTCGCGCGACCTGCTGACCGCCCGCAAGGAAGGCTTTGCCGAGACCATTATCGGTCCGGAAGCCTCGGCCCCTGGTACACTGACCGAGCCGCGCGCCTTTAATCTGATGTTCCAGACATATGTTGGGGCCATTCAGAGCGATGACAGCAAGACATTCCTGCGTCCGGAAACCTGTCAGGGCATTTTCACCAACTTCAAGAATGTGCTGGATACCTCGCGCGTGAAGGTGCCGTTTGGTATTGCCCAAATTGGTAAGGCGTTCCGCAACGAAGTCACGCCGCGCAACTATACGTTCCGCACGCGCGAGTTTGAGCAGATGGAGCTGGAGTTCTTCTGCAATCCGGAGGAATCCCTCAAGTGGTTCGACTTCTGGGTCGCCCAGCGTTATGAATGGTGGCAGGGCTATGGTCTGAAGAAGAGCAGCCTGTTCCAGCATGTCATTCCGGCGGAAGAACGCGCCTTCTACTCGCAGGGCACGGTTGATCTGGAATATCAGTTCCCCTTCACAGCCCCCGGCTTTGGCGAGCTGGAAGGTGTGGCACACCGTGGTGATTTTGACCTTTCGCGCCATCAGGAAGGCAGCAAGACCAAGCTGAACTACTTTGATGCCGAGACCAGCCAGAACTTCATCCCGCATGTCATTGAGCCGTCGGCTGGTGCCGATCGTGGCTGCTTGGCGCTGCTGTGTGATGCGTACCAGTATGATGAGAGCCGCCCGTCGCCGGAATGGCTGAAGCTGGATCCGCGCCTGGCGCCGGTCAAGCTGGGCATCTTCCCGTTGGTGAATAAGGATGGCGTGCCGGAAGTGGCTGAGAAGATCTATAACGATCTGCGCAAGAGCTACATCTGTCAGTACGATGCCAAGCAGAGCATTGGTAAGCGTTATGCGCGTATGGATGAATGTGGCACACCGCTCTGCGTCACGGTCGATCATGACAGCTTGAATGATCAGAAGGTCACTGTGCGTGATCGCAATACTGCGCAGCAGGAGCGTGTGGCGATTGATCAGCTCGGCACCTATGTGGCTGGTAAGCTGAGATAAGCTAATGCGGGCGGCCTTGGGATCTCTGTTAGGTTCCATCAAGTGCCGTTCTCTTCTGTTTTTTGCGGGTGGTGCAGCTTTGGTTGCACTGCCCGTAATTTTTTTTGTGATTTATTATGTAGGGCAGGAGCAGCCCGTTTATTACTGGGATTATTATGCCTGGTTTTCGCTCTACCAGACCTATGGCGAGAAGGCGGCCTCTGGCCAGATGAGCTGGTTTTACCATTGGGTGGTAACGGTCTTTGCTGCAAATTATAATTCGACCAGCATTGTCCCGCTTATTCCCTTTTATTTTTTGCTTGGCGAGACACGTACGGCATATGTGCTGGGCATTGTGTTGTTATATTTGCTGCCTGCGCTTTATCTGATGGGGCGTGTTTGTGTGGAAGCGCTTGGTTTGTCAAAGTCAGATAAAACGAGTTTGTTCTTTGTTTATGTAAGCGCGTTGTTTTTTTGGCCCGTCTGGTTATCAGTTTTGCGTGGTATGCCTGACGTCGTCGCGCTTATTCCCTTAGCTTTGGCGCAATTATGCATATTCAAAATATGGAAGAATGGCGCTTATGCTCCGCGTGAAGGTGTGCGTTTAGGTGGGTGGCTGTGGCTACCCTTTTTATTGCGGCGCTGGCTCATCTTTACGTCTTTTACTGCCGCGTCTCTCACGACAATTTCTTTGGCTTTCTCAATGTCTGGTGCATGGCGCCGCCCGTCGCAGTGGGCACGGGCCATCAAGTTTATAGCTGCCCTTGGGCTTACCATTCTGCTGTGTGTGGGCGTTTTTCAGGGCGGGGTAGCCTGGCGCATTTTAACAACGAGCTATTCACAGACATATGAGGCCTACGCAAAATCCTGGGCTGATCAGGCTTTGTTTATGTACGCAATCCTCGGTCTTGTTCTGACAGGATTGATTTTAGGTGGAGCTGTGCGCGCGATTATCATGCGCCGATATGGCGTGGTTTTTATGTTTGTCTGCGCTGGTGTGACGTATCTATTGTTTAGTCTCACACAGGCGCCGGACATACACCATCTGCTCCCTGTATTTTTCTGGCTGTTCCCGTGTGCTGTTTATGCGGGCCTTGAATTAGGGCGATTTCTGCATGCGCGGCGCGTTGTCTCCACTCTGCTTTTGATGCTATTCTGCGGTGCATTTCTTACTGTTTTTGTGCCTGGCGTGCGTGGTTATTCGGCGGCTATCGCGACTGTTGCGCCGTCGGCGTCATTTGTGCCGCTGCATCTGGATCAATATGAAAACTACAGACAGTTGGCCGCTGACCTGTCTGAATTGACACAAACCGGATCTTTTACCGTGTTTGCAGCAGATCCCAAAATAACGGGTGATATCTTCCTGTCACTTAGCCCTGCTCTGAAGGGTGTGTATGTAACTCCTGGTCAGGTTGATGCGCGTGATGGTGTTGTGCGCGCATCGCTTCAGGCCCAGTTCGCTGTCGTGACAGATAAGGCTGCGGCTTATCTGGGTGATGAATATCAGCGTGTCATCACAATCCCCAATGATCTTATTCGTCATTCAGTTGGCTTTGGTCAGGGCTATACCCTCGTTAAAGGGCCGTATCATCTTGATGGCGGAATTGAAGCCTATATCTACAAACGCAATCGTTCTTTATCCGATGATGATGTGCGTGATCTTGCGCTGCGGTTGCAGCAATTCTATCCGGCCTGGCGTGATGGGCGTTATGGCCTCGCGCCCCAAAATGCAGAAGGTGCGAATGGCCTCGGTATGCCAGAATAATCATGTATAGGATGGGTGATTTGAATGTAGCTGAGGCTTAGCTGCTTTCAGTAGGTGGTTGTTGAAGCGCAACTTCAATCATGCGTCCATCACGGCCAATGCCCAAACGTGCATGATGTTTGATGAGGCCATCAAACGCCAAAGTGTTGCCATGTATCGCATTGATGATCGGCAATAACGCGCGCAGCGTATTAAGCGTAGCGATACTCATCGAGATCTCATGGCCATGCACAAGGATAACAATATCTTCGCTCGCTGCCTCGCGCGGGAACTCTGCGGGGCGTTCAAGAGATCGGCCCCATTCAATATCGCCACGGCTGTTGATGTAGATATGGATACCGATATCCCGCAGACCATATGTGCCAATATGATCGCTCGCAATAGTTTGCACGCAGTCGTAACCGGGATCGGTGGTTCCAGTTCCGCGCAGCAGGATCCGCGAAATTTGCCGTTTTGGCGCCTGATAGGCGATGTTTAAAGATAATTCTGACGGGCAAGTTGTTGTAAATAAAGGAATATTATCAGTTTCTGGGGTGTTTTGACGGGCGTGGGCAGGGGGGCTGTCCTGGGGGGCGCCGGAGCGAGTTCGAGATAGTTTTTTCAAAAACGACAGCATGCGCCCAACCTTTAATCATATCCCTGCACATTAAATTACCATGTTAAGCTTAAAATCTAATAAAAATATTGAGCGTTATTAAAGGGTTAATGAGTTATCCACAAATTCTTGTAACTTTCTTGAAAATAGTTGTTGCACCAGACGGCGTGGGGCCTTATACACCGCTCACCGACGACGAACACGGCGACGCAACGAAGCGAAGAAACAGCGCAACGAAGC
>Ga0255169_1000121_pt1:30000-42806 | contig 42806 bp, 32 predicted proteins | sample Atl_Miss_RepC_8d_FD_183179 | JGI IMG/M metagenome (GOLD analysis project Ga0255169, IMG submission 183179) | Freshwater microbial communities from Altamaha River, Georgia, United States - Atl_Miss_RepC_8d | ecosystem: Environmental > Aquatic > Freshwater > River | place: USA: Georgia...
ACAAGCAGAATAATCTGGAAAGATTAGCCATAGTGGGTGATAGCCCCGTATGCGTAATGCGATGCTAAAGACTTGAGTAGGGCGGGACACGTGAAATCCTGTCTGAATATGGGGGGACCATCCTCCAAGCCTAAGTACTCCTTAGTGACCGATAGTGAACAAGTACCGTGAGGGAAAGGTGAAAAGCACCCCGATGAGGGGAGTGAAAAAGTACCTGAAACTGAATGCCTACAAGCAGTCGGAGGGGCTATATGCCCTGACGGCGTACCTTTTGTATAATGGGTCAGCGAGTTCGTGTATGCAGCAAGCTTAAGCCGTTAGGTGGAGGCGTAGCGAAAGCGAGTCTGAATAGGGCGACGAAGTTGCATGCATGAGACCCGAAACCTGGTGATCTAGTTATGGCCAGGCTGAAGGTGGGGTAACACCCACTGGAGGGCCGAACCGGTAGCTGTTGAAATAGCTTCGGATGAGCTGTGACTAGGGGTGAAAGACTAATCAAACCAGGAAATAGCTGGTTCTCCGCGAAATCTATTTAGGTAGAGCCTCGAGTGATGACTGATGGGGGTAGAGCACTGGATGGGCTAGGGGGGCGCGAGCCTTACCAAACCCAACCAAACTCCGAATACCATCAAGTGAAACTCGGGAGGCAGTCCGTGGGTGCTAAGATCCATGGACGAGAGGGAAACAGCCCAGACCGCTAGCTAAGGTCCCAAAATGATGGCTAAGTTGGAAAGGATGTGAGAAATCAGTGACAACCAGGAGGTTGGCTTAGAAGCAGCCATCCTTTAAAGAAAGCGTAATAGCTCACTGGTCAAGATATCTTGCGCCGAAAATGTATCGGGGATTAAGCCATCTACCGAAGCTGCGGATGCACAGCAATGTGCGTGGTAGCGGAGCGTTCCGTAAGCCTGCGAAGGTGTACTGCGAAGTATGCTGGAGGTATCGGAAGTGCGAATGCTGACTTGAGTAGCGAAAAGGAGTGTGAGAGACACTCCCGCCGAAAGTCCAAGGTTTCCTGCGCAAGGGTAATCCACGCAGGGTAAGCCGGTACCTAAGACGAGGCCGAAAGGCGTAGTCGATGGAAATCACGTTAATATTCGTGAGCCTGCAGATGAGTGACGAAGGACGAAAGCTGTTTGCCCCTATTGGATGGGGTGGGCAGCCTGGTACTTCCTGGAAATAGCCTCTGCATATAGGCCGTACCAAAACCGACACAGGTGGACTGGTAGAGTATACCAAGGCGCTTGAGAGAACTGTTGTTAAGGAACTCTGCAAATTGCTCCCGTAACTTCGGAAGAAGGGAGCCTCAATTAAAGGCAACTTTAGTTGAGGGGCACATACTAGGGGGTGGCGACTGTTTACCAAAAACACAGGCCTCTGCGAAGTCGTAAGACGACGTATAGGGGCTGACGCCTGCCCGGTGCTGGAAGGTTAAGGAGAGGTGTGCAAGCATTGAACCGAAGCCCCAGTAAACGGCGGCCGTAACTATAACGGTCCTAAGGTAGCGAAATTCCTTGTCGGGTAAGTTCCGACCTGCACGAATGGCGTAACGATCTCCCCACTGTCTCAACAACAGACTCAGCGAAGTAGAATTCTCCGTGAAGATGCGGAGTACCCGTAATCAGACGGAAAGACCCTATAGACCTTTACTATAACTTTACAGTGGCATTAGGAATTGTTTGTGTAGCCTAGGTGGGAGCCTATGAAGCATCGGCGCTAGCTGGTGTGGAGGCAAAAGGTGAAATACCACCCTGATGGTTTCTGATGTCTAACCGAGTTCCATCTATCTGGAACCGGGACCCTGTATGGCGGGTAGTTTGACTGGGGCGGTCGCCTCCCAAAGAGTAACGGAGGCGCGCAATGGTGGGCTCAGAGCGGTCGGAAATCGCTCGACGAGTGCAATGGCATAAGCCCGCCTGACTGTGAGGCATACAAGCCGAACAGAGACGAAAGTCGGCCATAGTGATCCGGTGGATCCACATGGACGGTCCATCGCTCAACGAATAAAAGGTACCTTAGGGATAACAGGCTGATGATTCCCAAGAGTCCACATCGACGGAATCGTTTGGCACCTCGATGTCGGCTCATCGCATCCTGGGGCTGGAGCAGGTCCCAAGGGTATGGCTGTTCGCCATTTAAAGCGGTACGTGAGCTGGGTTCAAAACGTCGTGAGACAGTTTGGTCCCTATCTGTTATGGGTGTTGGAAACTTGAGAGGATTTGTTCCTAGTACGAGAGGACCGGAATGAACATACCTCTGGTGTACCGGTTGTGGCGCCAGCCGCAGTGCCGGGTAGCTATGTATGGACTAGATAAGCGCTGAAAGCATCTAAGCGCGAAACTAACCTCAAAACCAGGTTTCCCTATTAGAGCCGTGGAAGACCACCACGTTGATAGGACGCATGTGGAAGGGCCGTGAGGCCTGAAGCTAAGCGTTACTAATAGCTCGATTGGCTTGATCACCATGCGCAAGTTCTGCGGAACTTGTGCCGAGCGTAGGTTAATCACTTGTGAATAACCAACAAAACAGACATCACGCGCAGCGGCAAGCACGTCGCTATTTGACACTATTTCACGTATGCTTCTAAAGCATATGAATTTTCACTTGGCTGACCCGGTGGTTATTGCAGGGGGCCTGCACCCGATCCCATCCCGAACTCGGAAGTGAAAACCCCTAGCGCCAATGGTACTTTGACTTAAGTCACGGGAGAGTAGGACGCTGCCGGGTCTGCCAAGTGAAAATTTTACATTCTTCAAACAATCAGCCAGCTTTCGAGCTGGCTTTTTTGTTTTCTGCTTTTATCTCATATTCTCTGCCGAACTGATCTCAAATTCACTAAGCTCAAATTTTCTGTTTTCTGGCCAATGTCCTTAGTCGCTTTTTATCGTCCAGTATCGTGCTAAGCAGGTAGCTGCTGGATGCCAGCTCCAGGGTATTCTCAACTCTGTTTGATCTGAGCCCTTTAATTTGATGTTGTTTGGCTGTCTGTGAACAGTGCTGTAGGTCTGTTTATGTTGCTCTTTTTCTTTTATTCAAAAAATTGCCTCTTATATTGTCTCTTTAAATTTATATCTGAAGTTTATCATCTTCGTGTCATGTATCGCTTGACTTTATTGCGTGAAACTGCGATGACACCGCTCACAATTTGGTGCCGCGGGGTGGAGCAGCCCGGTAGCTCGTCAGGCTCATAACCTGAAGGTCGTCAGTTCAAATCTGGCCCCCGCAACCAAATCTATCAAACGCTGAGCCGCCTCACTGGGCGGCTTTTTTGTTTTTTCATTTTTGCTATTCTTTTGTGGTTAGAATTGGTAGTTTTTGCTCTGATTTGAATTGGATGTAAGCATATGTCTAAAATCCCAGCGCACGCAAAATGTGTATTTAAGGGTGAGATTTACGACATTTATCAATGGCCGCAGCAATTGTTTGACGGCAGCATGGCGACCTTTGAATGCGCACGCCGGCCAGATACTGTTGTGGTTTTAGCTGTTATGCAAGATGGGCGTATTTGCTATGCTGCTCAGCAACAGCCGCATAAACCACCTTATTTAAGCTTGCTGGGCGGGCGGGCGGAGCCTGGTGAGAGGCCGCTAGAAGCTGCGCAACGTGAGTTGCGAGAAGAATCGGGCCTGGTGAGTGATAATTGGCTTCACCTTAAAACCTATAACGATTTCCCCAAGCTGGATTGGAATGTGCATTATTTTCTGGCGCGCCAATGCCGCCAGATTGCACAGCAACAGCTGGATGCCGGTGAAAAAGTTGAGCTGCGTTATTGTACGGTCGATAAATTTATTCACGAGGTTCTACCGAACCCTGAATTTAGGGAATATGAGATCAAACAGCAGATTTATTCAGCCTTTCATGCAGAGCGTGCAGCCGAGCTGACGGCTTTGTTGTCAGCCGTATAATAAAAAGGCCCCACTCTTAATGCGGGGCCTTTTGGGTGGGGCGAGCTAACAAGCCTCAGCACTAGGCTGCCGGTTTGCTTTCATCCTTCGGCGCGTCCTTATGGCAAGAACCGCCACAGCAGCTGCCGCCCATCTTCTCGTTTTTGCAGGTTTTAAAGCCAAATAGTGTATAGGCCGGGCAATAGCCGATCAGGGCCGTCAAAACCGGTACCACACCAATCCAGCCCAGCGGTGTCTGCGGGCCAACAAAAACCAGCGAAATCAAGCCAAAGCCCACGACAATGCGCAGCAGGCGGTCAACAGTCCCAACATTTGGTTTCATCATGATATTCTCCTGTCTGGTTAAGATATTGGCATTGCTGTGCGGGCATTCAAGCTAAATAAAGAGGTTTATGAGCGCACCGAGGCAATATTTTGCACATACCAGTCATAGGCTTGCTTCATGCCGTCATGAAAGTTGGTAGGGGCACTCCAGCCTAGCGCCGCTAGACGGTCGCTGTGCATGATTTTGCGCGGCGTGCCGTCAGGTTTGCTGGTGTCGAACAGGAATTGGCCTTTGTAGCCCGCAACATCGGCAATTGTTTGGGCTAGCTGCAGAATGGAATATTCCTGCCCTGAGCCGACATTAATATGGTCTTCCTGCGCATAATTCTGCATCAGGAAAACCAGTGCATCTGCCAGATCGTCGACAAACAGGAACTCACGCAGCGGCGTTCCGGTGCCCCATAAGGTGACTTGATCCTGTTTTTCGGTCACGGCGGTATGGATCTTGGCAATAAGTGCTGCAACGACATGGCCCTGCTGCAAATTATAATTATCGCCCGGGCCGTAGAGGTTGGTTGGCATAGCTGAAATGAAGTTGCAGCCATATTGGCGGCGATAGGCCTGACACAGCTTAATGCCGGCGATTTTGGCTATCGCATACCATTCATTGGTTGGCTCCAGCGGGCCGGTGAGCAGGGCGTCCTCGCGCATGGGTTGCTCGGCCAGCTTGGGGTAAATGCAGGAAGAGCCAAGGAAGCAGAGTTTCTCAACGTGATTGAGATGCGCCGCGTGGATGATATTGGCTTCAATGGCCAGGTTATCGTAGAGGAACTCGGCCGGACGGGTGTTGTTGGCGTGAATACCGCCCACCAGCGCAGCCGCAACAAAAACCAGATCCGGCTTGTGTGCGGCCATCCAGCTTTCCACTTCGCTCTGGCGGCGCAGGTCAACATCCTGCCGGCTGGTGGTGAGAATTTGCGCGTTTTCGCGGGCTAGCCGGCGCAGCAGTGCTTGCCCGACCATGCCACGATGGCCAGCAACCCAGATCTTTTTTCCGCTCAGCTGTGTTTTGCTCATTTTATGCTCCATTTGCGCTTGGGGCGCATCTGTCGGGTTGCCTAACGCTCTCGCTGGTTATAGGTATGAGGCAGAATTTGAGCAAGCGAGGTCGTGATGAAAACTGCACTTATTACCGGCATTACCGGTCAGGACGGCGCCTATCTGGCAGAATTGCTGCTGGAGAAGGGCTATCAGGTGCATGGCGTTAAACGCCGCTCGTCCTCGTTTAACACTGCGCGTGTCGACCACCTCTATCATGACCCGCATGTGGCCGGTAAACCTTTCAAGATGCATTATGGCGATCTGACGGATTCGACTAATCTCATCCGCCTGGTGCAGGAAACCCAGCCTGATGAAATCTATAATCTGGCGGCGCAAAGCCATGTGCAGGTTAGTTTTGATACGCCGGAATATACCGCCAATGCCGATGGCATGGGCACGCTGCGCCTGCTGGAGGCCATCCGTATTCTGGGGCGTGAGAAGGTAACGCGTTTTTATCAGGCATCTACCTCCGAGCTGTATGGCAAGGTGCAGGAAACGCCGCAGAAGGAAACAACGCCATTTTATCCGCGTAGCCCGTATGGCGTGGCCAAGCTGTATGCCTATTGGATTACAGTTAATTACCGCGAAGCTTATGGCATGCATGCCAGCAATGGTATTCTGTTCAATCATGAAAGCCCGATCCGTGGCGAAACTTTTGTGACTCGTAAAATTACGCGCGCGGTCGCGGCGATTGAGCTGGGGCTGCAGCAGTGCCTTTATGTGGGCAATCTTGAAGCCAAGCGCGACTGGGGCCATGCCCGGGATTATGTTGAAGGCATGTGGCTGATGCTGCAGCAGCCGCAAGGCGATGATTATGTGCTGGCGACGGGTGAAACCCATAGCGTGCGCGAATTTATTGAACTAGCCTTTGCTGAAGTCGGCCGCATGATTAGCTGGCAGGGGCAAGGTGTGGATGAAGTGGGGATTGATAGCAAGAGCGGCGCTGCCGTGGTGCGGATTGATCCGCGCTATTTCCGCCCGACAGAAGTTGATTTGCTGCTGGGGGACCCCAGCAAGGCCAAGGCAAATTTAGGCTGGTCGCACCGCACGTCGTTTAAAGCGCTGGTGCAGGAAATGATGGCCAGTGACCTCAAGGTGGTGGCGCAGGAAGCGCAAAGCCGCCAGCACGTCAACGATTAAGCTGCTGAAGATTGGGGCATTGCCAGTCTGCCGCACTTGCCTTACTCAAGGGGCATGTGGTGGCGACTACGCAAATGGCCGGGCCAATGGCTGCAACTCTTTTTGAGTGAGCAGGAGCGCTGGGCTTACTGGCTACCGGTGTTTTTGGGGCTCGGTATTGCGAGTTATTATGCCTTGCCGGTCGAGCCCTCGCTTATTCTTACCTTGATCGCGCCAGCTCTTTGCCTGTTGGGGTTGATCGCTTTACGCCAGCGTCCCTATGCTGTCATGGGGGTGATCGTTGTTCTTGCATTTTGTCTTGGGCTGGGGGCGGCAAGCGTGCGGACGGCGTGGGTCGCACAGCCCATGCTCAGCCGTAAATTGGGGCCGGTAGAAGTCACAGCAACCATTATTGAGCGTGAATTGCGGGAAGAGGGCGCACGCCTGCTTTTAAGTGATATCACCATTGAGCGACTGCCCGCAACGCAGACCCCTTTGTATGTTCGCCTCACCCTGCGCGGACAGGGGGCTTTACCGGGCGTTGGTGCGCGGATCAAGGTGCTGGCAAATCTGTTGCCGCCGATGGAACCGGCCTATCCCGGTGGCTACGATTTCAGGCGGGATGCATATTATGCGGGCATTGGCGCCTATGGTATGGCCCTGCGTGCGCCAGAAATATTGGAGAGCGCCAATCGGGCTAGTTTGGCCGAGCGCTGGCGCGAGCAGCTGTCCGAATACATCCAGCAGAAAATGCCCGGTGCTGAAGGTGCAATTGCCGTTGCCCTGATGACCGGAGAACGTAGCGCTATTGATGATGTTACCAACGCCAATATGCGGGCGGCTGGTACGCAGCATCTATTGTCTATTTCTGGCATGCATATTGGCATGGTGGGCGGGTTTGTTTTCTTTGTGCTGCGCGCGTTGTTGGCGTTGTCTCCGTATATGGCGCTGCATTATCCTATCAAGCGGTGGGCCGCAGGAGCGGCGATGGGTGTTGTCATTGCCTATACATGGCTGGTCGGCGCCCCCATTCCCGCGCAGCGTGCGGCATTGATGGCCTCTCTGGTTTTTCTTGCCATCATGCTGGATCGCCAGGCACTCAGCATGCGCTCGGTCGCCTTGGCCGCTGGGGTTATTCTGCTGCTGTTTCCTGAAAGTTTGCTCAATCCCGGGTTTCAGATGTCGTTTGCTGCCATTGTGATGCTGATTGCAGCCTATGAATGGTGGAAGCAGAAGGCCTCAAAAAATGCCCAAGCAAACTGGATAAGCCGCGCGCTGCGCTATCTGGCGGGAATTGTTGTGACCTCTCTGGTCGCTGGTTTTGCGACGATGCCATATAGCGTCTGGCATTTTCACCGGGTGCAGCTGCTCGGCGTGATAGGTAATCTGATTGCAGTTCCGCTTACTGGCGTTGTGATTATGCCGGCGGTGGTGATCTCGTATCTGCTAGTGCCTTTGGGACTGGCAGCGCCGGCACTGGCTGTATTACAGATGGGGCTGGTGGGCGTTACGCAAAGTGCAGCCTGGGTGGCGGCTATGCCGTTTGCCAGTTTAAATGCAGGGCAGATCGGCCCAGCAAGCGTCGCTTGTCTCACACTCGGTGGATTATGGCTGGCCTTGTGGCAAACGCGTTTGCGTTATGCTGCGCTCGTACCCATCAGCATTGGCTTTATGTTGACGTTCTATCAGCCGCAGCCGTTAGCGTTGGTGAGTGCGGAGGGGCAGATTGCGGTGCGTGGCGCTGATGGCGGGCTCTATGCGCAGCGCGCCCAGCCGCGTGGCAAGACCTATGAACAATGGGAATTGGCCTATAATGCGGGCGGACGCTTACAATCCTGGCGTAGCACGCAATCTGGTTTCATCTGCGATGCGGTGGGGTGCGTGAGGTCGGATATTGGCTTGGCCCTGCCGCAGAGCCTTCTTGCTTTAGCGGCCGATTGCACCTTGGCCCACATCATTATAGCGCCGGAGCTGCGCATTAAACCGTGCGCTGCGCCGCTGGTTATTGATCGCATAGCACTGCGTATGTATGGCGCGGCCATGATTTGGCCTGATGGTGGGCTGACGTCTAATCGTATTGGGGCGCAACGGCCGTGGCAGCCGGGATATGGCGATAGCCCAGCGCATGCGGAGGCTCGGCGCGGTTCCATGCGCAGGGATTATTCCCGTTCTTCAGTTGAAGCGCAGGCCCTCAGCGATGAGGCAGATAAAAACCCGGTAGCAGCAGTTATTAATGATACTTCCGGATCAGACCAACCAGATGCCCCTGAACCTTAACCTGTTCAGCCGGGAAAATACGGGTCTCATAGTCCGGATTGCAGGGCTCTAGCGCTACTTTGTTGCCCTTCAGGCGCCAGCGCTTGAGCGTGGCTTCCTCATCGGCAACCAGCGCAACGACGATCTGGCCATTATCGGCACGGTCGGAGCGGCGGATAATGACGGTATCTCCATCCAGAATACCGGCCTCAACCATGGAATCGCCAGATACTTCAAGGGCGTAGTGCTCGCCACTGGACAGCATATCCTGAGGTACAGGCGTGTAGGTGGACGGGTCAGCCAGCGCCTCAATCGGAATACCGGCAGCAATACGGCCATAGAGCGGGATTTCTACCGCAGAGGCCGGTGCCTGCATTTGCGGTGCATTTTTTCCGCCCTGAATGATGCTGGGTTTGAAGGGGGCTTTGGCCTGTTTATCCTTGGATTCGGGCGCTGCCTTGGGCATACGCACCACTTCCAGCGCGCGGGCGCGGTGGGGCATGCGGCGAATAAAGCCGCGTTCCTCAAGACCGGTAATCAGGCGATGGATGCCGGATTTGGAGCGCAGACCGAGCGCGCTCTTCATTTCGTCAAAGGAGGGGGGGACGCCTTCATCAGCAAGGCGGCGATTGATAAAGCTCAGCAATTCGTGCTGCTTTTTCGTGAGCATGGGACCCTGTTCCTTCCAACGACTCGAAAAACACTGCTATTTGTTCTACTTAAGTTCTCATCGTTCGTCAAGCGTGGCTCTTAACTTCTATGAATCCTCATACAGATACAGGGATGGGTAGGGCGCTCGTGCAACAGGTTGGTCGCGCGATTAAACCGAGTCGCAGCATGCTCAGATAACTCCAACAAAACGCTGGCTTTATTTACGGGTCAATGCTAATTCCAAAAGCCAATTCGACCCTCTGAGCGAGAGTGTTTCTGACATGGCTAACCGCACAACACGTTCCGTTTCTCTTTCCGTCGCCCTGCTGCTGGCAAGCACCAGCATGGCTAGCGCCGGTTTTATCTGGCTGTCTGATGACAATAAGCCAGCTGCAAATGCTGAGACACCTTATGCTGCGCAGCCTGCGCCGGCTGATGCGCCTGCCGCGCCGGCTCAGGGCCGTGCGTGGAGTGTTGATTCGTCTGTTCCGGTCGCAGGTGCTGCAGCCCCGGTAGCCCCGGCGGTTGAAGCTGCCCCTGCCGTAACCGCACCGGTCGCCCCGGTTGCTGCCCCGGCTCAGGTTCTGGTTCCGCCCGCTTCGACCGTTGAAGCCGCTGCTGCGGCAACAGCCCCGGCTGCTCCGGTTGAAACTGCTGCAGCCGCTCCGGTTGCAGTCGTTGCGCCTGCTGCTGAAGGCCCCAAGGTTCTGCTGAGCAACGAGACCATGTCGGCCCAGCCGATTTATGCCAAGGGTGATCAGCCTGCGCCGGTTGTAGCTCCAGCTGCTGAAGTGAAGGCACCCGCCGCTGCCGTTGCAGTTGCTACGCCGTCGCCGTCGCAAGTGCTGGTTCCGCCGAAATCGGCTTCTGCTGCTGAAGCCGCTGTTCCGGCCACAGCTCCAGCCCAGCCTGAAGTAACGCTGGCCACCAGCAAGGACGTTGCTGCCCCGGCAGCTAGCTCTGCTGCCAGCATGCCGACTGCTCAGTCGCTGATCGATACCATGCCGAGCAATACAGCGCCGCGTGCTGAAGTCGCCGCCGCTGCCAAGCCGGTTGATATGGTTGCTGCGCCTGAAGTAAAGGCGCCGGCTTTGCCGCAGGAAACCACCCTGGCTACCACAGTCAAGGCACCGGAAGCCCCGGCTTCTGCGCCCGTAAGCGCGCCTGAGCATGTGCTGGTTCCGCCGAAGGCTGCTGTTGAAGCCGCTGCTGCAGCTCCGGCTCCGGTCACTGCGCCTGCGAGCGTTGCCGTATCGCCGATTACGGGTGAAAGCGTTGCAACCACGGCGCCGGTCACCGCGTCGTCCTCGGCCGAGAAGGTTGTTGATGGCTTTGGCAAGCATGTGCCGCTGGTGATTGCTATGCGCCAGATCCTCCCGTCTGATTACACGTTCGCTCATGGCGAAGGTGTAGATATGAGCCAGTCGGTTGATTGGCAGGGTGGCCGTCCGTGGCAGCAGGTTCTGGCTGACGCCGTTAAGCCGATCGGCCTGACCGCTAACGTAGCCGGTGATACTGTTATGCTGGCTAAAGCCCCGGTTGCACTGGCTCCCGAGTTGACCCCGCCCGCTGCAGCGCCTGCTGCACCGGCGATTGTTGCGCCGCCTGTAACGGCCCCGGGTGCTCCGGGCGCCAAGGCTGTGCTGACCAATGCCACCATTATGCAGACCCCGCCCAGCAACTAAGCTGACGGCGTGATGCGTAAGCGTTTAGCGCCGCGATCGAGAAAACCTCGGTCGCGGCGTTTTCCTTTCCGGCAGATTTTCCTGCGCCCGCTTAACCTGCTCTTGCTGGCAGGGTTTGTGCTGGGGATATTGGTAGCGGGGTGGGCTCAGTACAAATTGGCACCGCGCCCTTCTGCGCAAGTTACGTCCATCGCCGTTGTTGAACGGCCTGTGTCCGCGCCCCAGCGCGTGGAAGATATTATTGCCCGCGTGCCGCAAGAGCCGCTATCTGCCCCGCCATCTGCACCACCAGTTGCTGTTTATGACTATCGCTTGCGCGGCTATGGCAGCTCAGCCGCGCCAACAACATTGCGCACCCCACAATATGAGGAACCGCCGGCCGCTGTTGATGCAGCTGAGGTTGCGGCCCTGCCGGTTGTGCCGGCTGATCCCATTCCCCCCATGCGTGGTCAGCGGCCGCGTATTGCGATTGTGATTGATGATGTTGGCCCAGATTACCGTGGCTCGCGCGCTGCGGTGGGCTTGCCCGCGCCAGTGACCTTGGCATTTTTGCCCTATGCCGAAAAGCTGCAGGCATTGGTTGCCCAAGCCAAGGCCAATGGTCATGAATTGCTGGTGCATATGCCGATGGAGCCGGATGATCTGGCCCATAATAATCCCGGGCCGGATGCCTTGTTGACGACACTGGACGCAGCAGAATTAAAACGCCGCCTGACCAAGGCTTTGGGCAGTTTCTCTGGCTATGTTGGTGTCAATAATCATATGGGGAGCCGCTTTACAAAAGACCGGGCTGCGATGGAGTTGGTGATGGCTGAGCTTGCCCGGCGCCATTTGTTCTTTCTTGATAGCCGTACGACGCCTCAGAGTGTGGGATTGTCGTTAGCCGAGCAACATGGGCTGCGCTATGTGGGGCGCGATGTATTTCTTGATAACGAGATTGATGTAGTAAAAATCTTGGCCCAGCTGCGTCAGACCGAGCAGGTAGCGCGTCGGCGCGGCGCCGCGGTTGCTATTGGACATCCACATGCGGCGACAATTGAAGCGCTTAAACAATGGATCCCGCAGGCAAAGCAGGCCGGATTTGAGTTTGTTGAGGTGAGCCGCTTAACCCGTCAGCTTACTCAGCCGCAGTTGGTGAGCCATCAATAATCAGGATATTAAATCGAGGCATGAAAAAACCGGCAGATAACCACGGAAGTCATCTGCCGGTTTGATAGAGGTTAGCGCTTATTCTGCTGACGGCGCGCTGGCCTGATTGAGCCAGGCTTCGTTCAGGTTGGCGCCGTAGCGTGCGCGCAGCTCATTCGCAAATTGTTCGATGAGGTCATCGCCCATCTGCTTTTTCATTTCCTTGCGTGCAGCTTCCAGCTTTTCAGCATCGGCTTCTGGCTTGATGACGTCGACCAGCTTGATCACCCAAGTGCTGGTTTCATCCTTGAACAGGGTGGCCGTGCCGGGCGTGGCGGCAAACAGCGCAGTGAGTGCGCCCTTGGGGAGCTTGTCACGATTGCTGCCATCGCGGGCCAGCGCCGGGGTACGGGTAAGCCAGGCGACTTCCTCACCCTTGTTCAGACGGTCAACAGTTTCCTGCGCCTTTTTCTGGGCCATTTCCTGCTGCTTGCTGATGCGCCATGCCTTGACGACGTCAGCCTTGATGCTGTCGAGCGGCTTGGCTTGCGCGGGGGTGATCTTGTCAACGCCGACAATAATCAGGCCTTTCTCGGTTTCCTGCAGGGGGCTCACCTGACCGGCATCTGTGCTAAAGCCGATCTGAATGGCCTGGCTGGCTGCGGGCTTGCTGTCCGGTACTGGCTTATCCGCCATG
>Ga0255169_1000129_pt1 | contig 41721 bp, 37 predicted proteins | sample Atl_Miss_RepC_8d_FD_183179 | JGI IMG/M metagenome (GOLD analysis project Ga0255169, IMG submission 183179) | Freshwater microbial communities from Altamaha River, Georgia, United States - Atl_Miss_RepC_8d | ecosystem: Environmental > Aquatic > Freshwater > River | place: USA: Georgia | collected...
TCAGAGTGCTTCAATTCATAATGAGGATCAATTACAACTTCTGAATAAGTATTCCCATTAACAAAGATAGATTCAATTTTATACTTACGTCTCTCCATGAGGAGATTGTATCATAAATTGCGTAATTACGCAATTTATGAGTTTTACCATTACTTGATTGGTAAAGCTAAAAGAATCGAATTTTTAAGAGGTTACAAATCATTATTTTAAAGAATGCTCTTTAATTCCAGAAATGCCATTTTCTCGAGTACCGTTAAAGTAATTTTCCTTACCAACCGACACCATTTTGAAAGGTTTTTCTAATGAATTGGAGATGCCAATGAAAAATATGACTTTTTTTTTATTATTTTATATTTTCTCAATTCAGGCCGAGGAATGTAGAAAAGATATCAAGTCAATTAAAGAAGGTGGCTGTTCGGTAAATTCAAATTTATCAAATGCTATGCATATTTTTAGTGCATCTCAAAAAGAAGCTGCGGGCATTTTATGTTTTCAAAGAGCTAAGGTAGATATCTCAAAAATGAATGATAAGAATTGTATTTACACTTCAAGCATTTCTACAAATACAGCCTATTATCGTTGTGATAGTTTTGAAACTGCCGTTCAAGACTGTAATGAAAAAAACAAATCTCCATCACTGTTATATTTCAGAAAATCTTTAATTGAAATTAACAAAGTGACCAATTTTGAACATAAAGATTTTTTTAAATGTTTTAAAAAATCTGGTTCAAGCGAGAATATTAATGAGAGCCTTTGTAGTTTTAGAGTTTCTAGTCAGGGAAACACTGTTTATGCAGATTGTCCTAGTTATAATATTGAAATTTATCCATGTAACGATAACAAAGAAAAGCCCAAACTAAAAATAGTAATAAAAGGTCATGGCACTGAAGTAAATAGTAGTTCAAGAAATTTTAATATGCCAATCGATCAAAAGAGTGGATCAGTGCAAAATGCTCCAGCCTCATCAATTTCGAAATAACTAGATTTTTATTCGCACTTTAATAACAAGACCTTTGAATTAAATCACAAAAATAGGCCAGAGAATTAAATGCTCTGGCCATTTTTTTTAAAATCTCTTGGGATAAGAAAACCATTGATCATGATCTACTAATTTCGAAGATCAGACTCGCATTTGAAAAGGTTAAGCTTTATGAATCATGGATTCCTGAACATGAAATTAAAAGTCGCTTAAGTCAAAAATTGTCTTTTAAAGAAGCGATAAAAAAACTAATCCCTGATGGAATTATGAATGTGAATCTAAATAATAAAATTGAGAGCATAGCGATTGAAGTGGAGTTAAGTCGGGTCTTCGCGGTTAATAGTGGGAAACAGTGTTTCAATAGCAATTTAGTCTGATTTAAAGGGCATGTTTCAATTTCTTGTATAATTTAATTACCACATTACATTATTAAGTATTTGCCCATGCCCCGACAAGATTTTACACATTATCTTAAGCTTCCTGAACTGAAAATTACAAATGATGCAAAAACTGGAAAAGCAGCTTATCAATTTGAATTGATTAAAACCTCTTCATTTGAAGTTTGTCCCAAATGTGCCAATAAATCTTCGGTTATCTATGACCATGTATGGACAAAGCCCCAGGATACGCCAATTAGAAATAAAAGAATTTATCTAAAAATTAAAAAAAGAAGATTTTTCTGTAAAACCTGCAAAACCCCGTTTACTGAGCCTGTTCAAGGAATAAAAAAGGGATTTAGAACCACTGAGCGCTTTAGAAAGCATATCATGTGGTGCTGTGATCATTTTTCAAATCTTTCTAGTGTTCAGAAGCAGTTGGATGTTTCCGCATGGCTTGTTCACACTGCCTACTACGAGCAGCTTGGAGTTCAACTTAAAAAACTGCAAAATCCATGGGCAACCACTATTGGCATAGATGAACATGCATTTAGAAAAAATAAAAAGTATGGACATCGAGAATTTACAACTATCTTTGTCGAATACTCACATAATCGTGTTCGAGAAATGGTACTTGGGAGAAGCCCTGCCGAGCTTTTAGCAAACGAAAGACTCACCTCCATTCCCGGAAGAGAAAATGTAAAAAATGTAATTATTGATCTCTCTAAAAATTATCGAAAACTTGCAACCGAACTTTTTCCCAAATGCCAAATAATTGCAGATCGATTTCACGTAGTCAGACTTTTTATGCCTAAAACGATTCACTTTTCAAGTGAATCTAGGCATACAAGTCATTGGTAATTTTTAATTTTCAATACTTGAAAATTAAACTGTGTGGAGTATAACCACATTGTTAATCAATATAGAAAAGAAGCTACAGGTGACAAAAGAAAAAATCCCATTAGAAAATTACTTTTAAAAAAATATTCAAAGCTTGATTGGCATGTAAAAAAAGCTGTCGACCGATGGCTTGAAGAAAATCCAAAAGTAAAAGAAGTGTATCTTTACAAAGAAGCAATCCATAGGTTCTACAGCACTAAAGGTAAAAAACAAGCGAGAAAAACTTTAATCAAGCTTACTGATCAAATGTCGCACTCTACTATTCCAGAAGTAAGAACACTGAGAAATACACTCAGAGAATGGCTTGATGAGATTGTGAACTTCTTCGAAAATAAATTAACCAATGGTAAAACAGAAGGCTTTAATCGTGTTGGGAAATTGATCCAACGAAATGCTTACGGTTTTCGAAATTATGAAAATTATCGAAAGCGATTAATTTACAAAACCTCCTAAAGACAAAAGCTGACAGAAGTTCAATTTTGGACGCAGTTATCCCTTCCTTTTTTTGGAAGAGACCTAAAGGCATTGTCTCAATTTGAAAATTTTATTGATTTTTAGTCACATACATACGATAAGAGTGCATACAAGAGCTTTGACATCATGAAAAACTCTTTGATTCAGATAAGTTCGAATGATTACCCACTAACAACCTAGTAGATCCGTAGATCCATGATTACCCACTAACAACCTAGTAGATCCACAAATGCGCGAACAGAAGGATTTAACAACGTGGCAAAGCAAGTCCAGAAAAGGGCTTATGGCTTTAAAAACTTTAATAATTACCGGTTGAAATTGTTGTATGTCTGTTGTTGATTTGCGCGGTGTGTTCCACCATTAAGGGAGAAGAGTCGAAAATGAAAGAAAACAAAGAATGGTGCGCGAGACTGGACTTGAACCAGCATGGGTCTCCCCGCTACCACCTCAAGGTAGTGCGTCTGCCATTTCGCCACCCGCGCATGCAGTGAATTATAGTTAAAATTAAAGACATACTCAATAGAAATAATGAAAAAATTAATTTAAATGGCCTTGAAGGATTATTTCGGAGAGGTAGTATTCCATTTTCAATTGAGATTCCTCAATATTTTTAACTTTATTTAGGAGTTGGTCGCCAAAAGAGCAAATTTCAAAATCATTCTGCAAAGTGAAATTTAGATTTAAATCATTTTCTTTTTTTTGCTGATGTCGATTGAGATACTCCTCTAATGAAGAGTAGATTTCTTCCGACGTCTCAACCGCATCCATCAATTCACTATCAAGTTCGATGTGAGTATTTTGTTGGATCATGACATCATCAACAAATTGCCCAGTGGGATTGGAAATCACCAAGCTTAGTTTTTCATTTGCAGGGCTTAATGTTTTATTCATATTCATCCTATAAGTCGCTAACGCACCATTAAAATGACTATGTCATAAAAATAAATTGAATCAAAGATGACGTGTATTAATTCGTCTTTTTTATTACAATTGTCTAAAAAATTGACAATAATATCGATCAAGATCATTCGTCATGCAACTTCTGCCCTGCTCGCTTTCTCCTCAATTTTGCGAATCCATTCTTCCTGATTTTTCCAATCTTAGAATGTACTTTTTTAATATAATACATCTACACATTCATCTTCCCATTTTGCTAGATCGACTTTCTTTCCAATCCTAGCCATGAAAGCTAATTTACAAACCTCTCCCACTTCCGATGCGAGGTCGAGAGTTCTTAGATCAACATCACAAATAATCTGATGAGCTTCATTAAATTTTTTAACGATTTCTATTTTGTTATTCATCATAAATTCTCCAGGTTTAAAAAATGAACAATGTCACTTGGATGTTTAAAAAATAATTCAGCTCCAGAAGCGATCAATAAATGCTCGCTTGCTTCATTATCCCAAAGAGCCGCAGCTGCTATCGCTTTAATATTTTTCGCTCCTAAAATATCTTGTGGGCTATCTCCAATCATGATTGTCGAATTTTTGATTGAACTTTTAAAATCGAACTTCAAACCATTTGGATTAGGTTTAGAGCATAGGCCATCGCTGTGACTTATAGTTTTAAAAAAATGCTCGAGATTAAGTTCTGAAAGAATTTTATAGAGTGATCGTTCATCACGAGCAGTCCATAAATGAAGATGATATCCTTTATTATAAAGAATTGATAAAAGCTCAAAAACGCCTGCATGCAGGATGTAACTTTGCTTCAAGGAAATTTCGGTCCATACCTCAAGGGTTTTTTGAATTTTTGTGGGACAAGATATATTGAAAGCCGACAATAGGGCTTCAAAATGAGCGTGGTATTTCTCTTGCGCCTCTTGAAGTGAGACTTCTCGCTGACAAATAATTGAAAACACCTCGCGATTAATGGCGTGAATATTTTGGACCGAATTTAAAATTGTTCCATCAAAGTCAAAGATAATATCGGTTACATTTGCCTCTTCTAGTTCAATCACACGACTTAAAGCTTGGTAATGAAACTTACACGCCATCCCCGACTTAATTGTAAAAGAATATTCTGGGTTAATGATGCGATTTCCACTTAATAAAAAACTTAAATGTGAATAAACTTTAGAAAAATGTTCAAAACTTTCTTTGATCACAAATTCTGCATGTTCAAAACCTGTTTGGTGGATAGTTCCCACTTTTGGCGCTGGTAACTCAAGGTAATAAATTTTTCTATGCGACAAACAAAAAGGAGTGCTTAACTTAAAAGTCGAAATAAGTCTTCCATTCACCATAGTTTCTGTCACAAGTTGGCCATTTAAACCAAGCTCAAACTTTAGGTGATTGTACTCTTTGATTGTTTCTACGCGATAACAGAGATGGTCACACTCTAAAGACTCTACTGATACTCCACGCTCTTGAAGCAAAAAAGTGAGCTCAGATAAAAATCGTTCACCATCAACGAGAAATTGTTCAAAATTAAATTTATTATTTTTCATGATTTTGATTTTAGATAATATTATGTAATTGTAAATTTCATTAAAATCACATAATATGTAATTTATGATTACATATCCAAACCTCAATCATCTTCAATATTTTATCGATGCCGTAGAACTTGGAAGCATTAGTTTAGCTGCTCAAAAAAACAAGGTCACTCATCCGGCCATCAGTCGAGCAATCTCTTCAATAGAAAAATATCTCAACCTTGAGTTATTAGAGCATAAGAAAAAATATTTCAAAGTCACAAAAACAGGATTTCTAGTTGCTAGTCATGCCAAAAATCTTCTGACTCAGGCTTCTCAATTTGAAGCTCTTTGCTCCAGTCCTACTACTGATAAAGTACTCAGTATTAAAATTGGCATTTCTAGAACGTTAACTGACATTTATCTCTCCAGTTTGCTTCGAGAAATTAAAAAGCAATTTCCAAAGTCTAATGTCCAAGTAAAAGTAGGGACGACAAATGAAATTTTGCGAGATCTTGCAGATGATAAAATTGATTTAGGATTAACTATTGGTGGAGAAAAGCTAGCCAGTCTTAAGCAGACGGTTCTTAAAAGTGGACAATTTATATTTATTGAAAAAAACAGCCAGCGCAAAAAGAAGATTCATTTAGAAAATAATTTTTTCCTTATAACTGAACCAAGAGAAGAAACTGAAATATTTAAAACCTGTTATCATCAAAAACATGGGGCATTTATGGAAAATTTTTTTGTATTAAATAGTTGGGAGTTGATTGCTAACCAAGTGGAGCAGGGCCTAGGTGTCGGACTTCTTCCTGATATTTTTATCGACAAGTACCCCAAAAAAACATTTAGAATTATTAATATTCCCTGGTTTCAATGCTCTTACTCAATCCTTCTCCATCAAAAAAAATCTGCAGCATTAAACCAACTTACTCAATTTGCAACAAGCAACTTAACACAAGGAAAAATTTCAAAATAAAATGAGATCACATTCTAGTCATCGTTTTTGTTGAATCGATTAACCAGCATTGCTTTTTACTTTCTACTTGGACGATGAAATGCTCTCGACTCGATTCCAAAATTTGAATTTTTAAATCTCTACATTCGGGAAGTTCATCTAGATATAAGTCGTTTACATCAGCTATAAAATCAGAGTGAGTCTCGCGATAAGCCATTTGCTTGGAGTAAATTCCGGCCATACACGATTTAATATTTTTATCCTCGACTGAGAGCTGAGCAAAAAACACTTGCAACATACTTCCTCACAAAAATGGTTATATAAATCTAATTAATTCTATCACATTTTTATGGCATTATAATTAATGAAAAAAATGCAGAAGCTTCATTATATTAATGAAGCTTACAAGCTAAATATATAGACGCTTTATAATCCCCATCGGCAATCGAAGGATCCATTTCTCCAATGTAGGCGTTTTCACTAAGAGTCAAACCTTGATTAAAAATTTTAGAATACTCAACAATCACTTTATCATCACTTATTTTCTTAAGTGCCATTAGACGTTTTTCAGTTCGTCCTCCATTTTTTACATCGTAGTAAGCGCGATAATTTTCTTCGGTTTTTATAAAATTAAAATGTAATGAATTAACTGAAAGAGATAGATTGTTTTGATCAACACTTCTAAGATCAAAACTCACCTTACTTGATGCTGATATCGCTTTATCTAAATAATTATAACTTTCACACCTTAGTTTTCGAGATGAAATAGTCTCTAAGTCAATTTGAGTTGCAGTTTCATTTATAAAACTATCGCGAAGAGATGTTGCATACTGAAACCGAACGGGTGAAGATTCACTTTGAATTTGCTTACAATGTGGAAGAGCATCTAATACCTTGATGTAAGAATCATCCTCTAAGTTTCCATGTGGATATAGTACACCATAAAAGTATGACTTCGATTTTTTGGAAACTTGAATATTTCTAAAATTATTTTTAAGATCAGTTAAATTTATTATTGATTGCATCTTATTGCAGGTTTCACCCAGAATATTGCTTTTATATTTAAGACATTGAACTTGGCTCGATAATTCAAATTTTGCGTTCGATATTTTGTCTACTAAATTATAATTTTTCTCCTTTTATACTTCTCACAGTTTAATTTTCAAGTATTGAAAATTAAAAGTTACCAATGAATTGTATGCCTAGATTCACTTTAAAAGTGAATCGTTGTAGATATAATTTTATTAATTCTTTCTTCCTATAAAAATAAATGATCTTTCATCACTCTAGCGACATCTAAACTCTTATCTAAAAAAAGATAAGAACGAATGATTTGACTTTCAGCTTCAATCACCAATCCATCCGACTCGACAAGTGTAAAAATATTTTGCCATGCTAATTCAAATTTACGCTTAAAGTTTTTTAATTCGTTGTCACTTAAAAGAGTTAACATTTTATCAATCGCTTCTTTTTTAATATTTAATGCATCTCTTTGGTAAACTTCATCTGGGACATCGACAATTCTTAACATTTCGCTACTGCTTACTCTAGGTAAATCCCCATTCCGAAATGCCTTTTTGAGCTCTGATGAAAGAGATCCACTGAAGTAAAATGGCAAATACTTTAAGACAAACATTATTTCCGGAGCCTTAAGAATATTTGTGATTTTCTCTTTTGTTGAATCTAACTTTACAACTTTCTTTTCGATATCCTCAAACGTTGCAATTTTTAAAACTGGATAGGGAGACAAAAAAGTCCAAAGTAAGTAATCATCCACAAGGCTTGGGATTCTTGATTTTATAAAGGGTAGCTTTTTATTAAATACTAAACTTAAATAATTAAGCACTTGTTTAGAGCAATTTTCATTAAAGAAGCTATAATTTGGCAAAGATATTTTTTTGGTCAAAACTCCAAGGAGAAGCTCAATCATTCTTATTCTTTCACTTTTTGTCGTAGGAATAATGACTCTTTTAAAGGATCTTTTTTCTTTAAAGGCATACTTTAATACAATATCGTCAAATCTCGAAATTTCTATTTTGCTTTGATAGTTTCCCACAATTCCATCATAGTAACTTAAGTTATCTTCGTCGGCATCGGCAGCAAAATTTAAAACATAGTCATAGCTTGCGTTTTTTGCCCTATGCACGAGACGAAGCATAGTATGTCCAAATCTTGAATAGAGGCGCTGGCCTGAACTTGCAGCGACGATAACTTCGACCCCTATGATGTTATCGCGATCTTGCAACAGTTCCTCTAAAAGCTCGTTTGAAATGGTGGGATTATTTTCTTGAGAAAATAATGGCCCACTCGATAAAACTAAAATTGCGGCAATCAAGGAAAATAATTTGTTCAAGCCACTCTCCTGCGTGATCTATAAGCTAAGGTAGACCTTATCGACCACTTCATTGACTGAATCAAGATCGCCGTTTGGGCAAAATAATTGATTCTTGTTTCCACGATCCAGCAAAACCGCCACACTCGCTGAACTGACTTGCTCGAGATTTGCCTCAGTTCTTTTTTTGTTTAATTTCTGAGTAAATTTATCCAATTCAGGGCCAGAACCATTTTCTGCATCAACTAATAGCATAGTCATTTTTTGGGCCTGAGAAACATTATAATCTTCCACCAGAGTCGTGGTTAAAAGAGCTGAAAATAATGCGAGAAGAAAAAAATCATCTGATTCGTTATTTTCTACTTTTGATGACTCTTTTTTACTTCGCTCGACTCGATCTTCTGGTCGCTCACCAAGAGCAATTTGTCTCTTTCTGCGCTCGTAACTTGATCTCGATCGGTATTCTGGATAGCGTCCACGAAAATGGGAAGAGTGATCGACAATGACGACTCCGCGGGGATAATCATTAGGTGCAAAGAGCGAGCGGGCTAAGTAATCTTTGTAGTAATCTTGGCAAGTCAATGGTGCCGCCATGATAGATTGAGTTAAAACGAGGGAAAGACAAAGTGACTTTTTAAAACGTGCAAGAATCATATTTCAACCTCCCAATAATGATGCCTTTAGGGCATTAATTTTGTACCGAAAGAGTCAACAATATGACAATCAATGTAAGTTCTTTTGATAAATATTTTTAATTGTAAGAGAAAGTCATCTTTAATAATTTTTTTTTTCCAATCACCGATACATAGATAAAGCTTTTGAGGACTACATGTTAAAAAATAGAAAGTTAAGTAATTTTATTATTTATCCAAAATTTCAATTGGCCCTCGTGGCAATCAACTTGATCATCAATGGGCTCACCTTGCTCATTATTCGTATGAAAATAATGGAGGCTATGGATTATTTAAAAAATCTCGGTCGTGATATCCAATTACGACCCGAGCATCCATTTTTTCAATTTATCGATCGTAGCGAACGAATCATTTTGCTCAACCTCAACTTTTCCTTTCTCATATCCATGCTTTTAGTCACATTTATTTCAATTTATTTATCCCATAAAATTGTCGGCCCCATCTACAATATTAAAAGATACTTTTTCGAACTCTCCAAAAATGGTTGGTCTCGTCCAATAACATTTCGCAAGGGAGATTTTTGCCACGATCTTCCACCAGTAATTAATCATGCGATTGATAAATTAAAAAAATAGAAATAAAGTGTATCTACTGAGCACAGTGTATATTTTTTAGACACTCTATAATTTTCACCCAATTTACCCAAAACATTCATACAAAAAATGTATTCTAGATCCATGATAAAATTTCTCATCCTAATTTTTTTTATTTCAATGAATGTGCAGGCCATCAATTGTCGAATGGTTTTAGATCGACTTCTTAAAAACGAAGTCAAAGAAAATAAAGCTCATATCGCACAAATTATTCGTCCCATAACTCGCCCCATGTATCAATCAGCGCCGCGCTTTGCTGCGAAACTCGAGGCACATTTAATCGATCATATTAGTCACTTGTTGACGAAACTTACTCCAGAGGAGCAGGTCTTTTTTTTAAAAGCTATTGCCAATATAAAATTTAGAAAAATGCCTCTAGAAATACAGGGAGATGCTCTATCTGCTTTCTATAGTGATATTAGAATAAATTCAACTCTTGCCAACTCATTTAGTGGATTATTGACTTATATTCACGAAGTGCAACATCAATTTAATTATTACTATTTTAAAACCTATAAAAATCCTCAAGTTGACATTTCTATCGAAAATGACGAAATCGTTGCGGAAGCGTCAGTATACCTCTTTATTGAACTTTTTTTTAAAAACCGCTCCAGTGTTGAGAGTCGTGAATTGGTAGATTTAATTAGAGAAAATCAGGAACAATTCCAGAGGTTAAAACAAGAGATACCAGATGACCTAGGTATCGATTTCTTAAAAAACTATTCTGAGGACTCAATTATCGATGGCGACATCTATCATGCTAAAAAAATTCAAATTCATCATCTTCCAAAAAAGTTGCGTTTTCGAATGCTTTTTGATTCCAAATTAAAAAGTAAAATAGATCGTTTGCTTGAGGCATATAACGACTTAAACGACCTGAAAGCATTTTATGCTACATACAATCTTACTTTTAATAACTATTTTTCAGATTATCTTCGCGAACTTAATACTGGACGTGATTTAAATTTTCACCTAGTAAATGAAACATATATTAATAGCATTTTTGGCGAACTTGGTGTTGAATTTAAGTAATGATTTTAAAATTCTTTTTTATCTTTTTTTTTATTCAATCTTACATACTAGCATACTTAGTAAAATCACCTACTATTTATCTTAATATTCATAAAGACATAAAGCTCTTCGAAATTTTTGCGACACAAGAATCATCTAGGATTCCCTGTCAATTTAATCAGAAAATGCCCCATCGTATCTATCAAGAAGAATGGTCTTGCCCTCTGTTGCAAGAAAGTCCATTTTCGATTGCTTTAATAGAAAAGAAAAACTCATCAAAACAGATTTGGTCCAATAAAGTAGGCATCGATTCTAGCAATATTGCTCAATATTTCATTTACCCCGAAGAAAACCATTCTCGTTTAACACTTATAAAAACTTACCCTGAAATATTTTTTTCCTTTCAAGAAACACTTAAGCACGAATCCAATTTCGACCTAGATTTTGAATTAAATTCTTGCAACGACCAAGTTTGCTCGCAAATTCTTGAGAGTCAATTATGTTCACTTCATCAAGGAAGCATACCCACCCCAACTTTTAAATGTTCACAACCCGTAAAAGCTCCGTATTTTAAAATAAAACTCACCTTCAAAAAAATAAGCTCAAAAGGAGAACAAATCAAAGAATCATCTCCACTTCCCGTAAAAGAAGAGGGCCCTAAGTACAGATTTCAAATTAATGAAAAAGGTCAAATTAGCATTGAGTAAGATTGTTTCTAATCTCCCCGTTTTACATCTTTCACAAAAAGCTTATGGATTAATTACCATTAATGATAAAAAATATTTTGTTCCTGGAACACTACCGGGTGATGTAATCAATGTTTACTTTCCTGAAAGCCAAGAGCTTGAGTCGTCCTATCGAGTGTTAAAACTCGAGCGCATCGTCCAACCAAGTCCATTAAGAATCAAGCCCCGCTGTCAGCATCAAACAGAATGCAATGGATGCCCTCTGATGCCACTTCAATATGAAGATCAATTAAAAATAAAGTTCGAGCATCTCATTTACCAATTTAAAAGAATTGGGCTCTCCAATCAGTTAACTAAAATAAAAAATATCATCCCGGCGAAAGACATTTATGGTTATCGCAATCGCGGGCAATTTAAAGTAAATAGCACCAGCATAGGCTACGCACATCCAGAGAAAAAAGGAATTATCGCCATCGATCAATGCCCAGTTCTTACTCGCAATTGCCAAGAATTTTTAAAGGAAATTAACGAATCACTGCCTCGAGAGGACTTTCGGCCCGGCGAAGATTTTCCATGGAATTTTATCGATTTTAATGAAGATACTCATTTTAATAATTTTTCCTTGAATAAACGTCTACCTTTTCGCCAGGGAAATTCAAAGCAAAATGAAAACATGAAAAGCTGGATGAGAGAAAAAATACGCAAACTTAATATTGATCCAGAAGACATTATTTGCGAGCTATTTTGTGGATCGGGGAATTTTACTGAAGTCGTGTCAGAGATGGGTTTTCAAAAGATTAAAGCATTTGAAGTTCAAGGCGAAGCACTCGATGAGTTAAAGGCGCGAAAGCTCCCTGGTGTAGAAGTGTTTGAATCCGATTTGTTTAAATCAAACGCTTGGAAAAGCATGGAGCATGTATTAAACCAAACAAGGCTTATTATACTCGATCCTCCTAGAAGCGGTCTTAGGTATCAAAGGGCCTGGTTTAAAAATCGGCCGCAATTAAAATCTATTATTTATATTTCCTGTCAAAGCGAGAGCTTCGTCCGCGATCTTGCTGAAATTTTAAAATTGGGTTTTGAGATAGTTGAAATTGTCCCTATCGATCTCTTTCCTCATACACTTCACCTAGAAATTCTTTGCCTACTCAAAAAAGTTTCCTCATAAAGATCATTTTTAGCTAAGATAGAACTATGATTGCTTGTTTAAAGTGCAAACATTATTTTTCAACGTTTGATGCGACAAAGCCTCGCGGATGTCGACTGTATCAATTTCAAAGTCAAGTGATGCCTTCAATCTTAGTGAAAAATGCCTCGGGGCACGACTGCGAATCATTTGAACTTAGAAAAAAAGATGAGCAAGTGGAAAAAAAGATCGATTACTTAGATGCAAAATATTGGAGTGATTCAAAGTCTTAATTTGATTTTTGTTCGTGCAATGTAGGACCTCGTCGGGCAATCATCGCCCCTCCCAAACATTCTTCGCCTAGATAAAAAACGATGGATTGGCGAATCGTGATCGCTCTTTGAGGCTCATCAAACGCCACATGAAACATATTGTTTTCCAAAGACAGGATGGTACAGGCAACATCTTTTTGACGGTAGCGAATTTTGGCCGTGCAGTTTAGAGGAAATGCAAAATGGGAAAGGTCGCGTACAAAACTTATTTCATTGGCCCATAATTCTTTAGCATAGAGTGCGGGATGATCATCCCCTCTCTCAACATAGACTATATTTTTCTCGATGTTTTTATCCACTACAAACCATGGCTCGCCTGCCCCACCTAGGCCTAGCCCCTTTCTCTGCCCAATCGTATAGTATGCCGAACCACTATGCGTTCCAACGATCTCCCCGTTGAGAGTTTGAAAAGCTCCTGTTTTAAGCTGAATAAATTGCGATAAAAACTCTTTAAAGTTTCTCTCTCCAATAAAACAAATTCCAGTCGAATCCTTTTTATCTTTCGTGGCCAAATTAAACTCGCGTGCAATTTTTCTCACTTCTTTTTTTTCTAAGTGACCAATTGGAAAAAGAACTTTTTTTAAGATGTCGGACTTTAAAGTATATAGAAAATAGGACTGATCTTTAGTGTGATCATGTCCGCGCAGCAAGGAATATTCTCTTTGATTTTCCGGGCCCGAGACTCCTATTTGAGCGTAGTGCCCGGTCGCTAAATAATCAGCTCCGAGCTCCATAGCTTTCTTTAAAAAAACATTGAATTTTATTTCTCGATTGCAAAGAATGTCGGGGTTGGGAGTGAAACCAAGCTCGTACTCTTGCAAGAAGTGGGCAAAGACATTATCCCGATACTCTTGGATAAAATCGATAGAATAATATGGAATATCGAGTGCAAAACAGACCCGTTCGACGTCCTTAAATTCGAGCGACGATTTACACACACCTCTTTCGTCTAGCTCTTCCCAATTTTTCATAAAGATCCCGACAACTTTATAACCGGCATTTTTAAGTAACAAGGCCGTCACGGAAGAATCAACACCTCCACTCATTCCAACGACGACGAGCGTGTCTTCTGGTTTTTTTGGATTATTTGAATCATTCAGCGCGTGAATGGGGCGAGTCACAGGTCTATTCATGGCGCCATTTTTAACACAAGGGGGCTTATTTGACTATATCTAGCCCCAGTGAAAGCACAAAATTATTGAGGCTTTTAACCGTGTCGTGAAAACTATTCATATTAATCGTTTCGACAAAATCGTTCTTGGTTCCCAATTTATTATTGGGATCGTTGATATAGTCATTTGTTAGAAACAGAAAAGGGATCTTTTTTAGTTCCAACTCGCTAGTGTTAACAAATAATCGATGTTTCTTCCATTCCTCTTCATTTAATCTTCGGAAAATAGATGAGTAGGATCTCTCTTTGAGTAAATTTGCCCAGGCATTTTGTTGGTTCGTTTGATTACTAAAATAGGCACGATTATAATATTTTTTTAACTGGTCACTTCTTAGACTATCATGGCCTATCTCAAACACTTCCAACCATAAATACAAATCTGTTAATGGCTCTTCTAATTGGGTTAAAAGATTTTTGCGGTCTAACTCAGAAAAAATAACTGAAATTGGACGGATCAATGGGAGCTGACAACTCATTATCGCTAATTTTTTTAAAGCAACCACTCCGGAATTGATTTCATCGGCGCCGAAAATTTCATTTTTATTTTGAGGATTATTTAAATAAGTAATAGCGAGAATATTTTGCTTTTTATTATTTTTAGGAAAGACATACAAAGCCTTAAGGTTCCCGAGACTCAAGACTCGAGAGTCGCAGTAAGAGTTACTATGAGAGTTTTTTATTTTCTTTATTTCAAGTTGCAATAAATTAATTTTTTCAGTTGAACTTAAATCTTGCAGCTGTCTTAAATCATTTTCTAAATCTTTAATCGTAATGGCATCGACTGCATATTTTAGCGCAAAAGGGGTTTTCAATTGGCGATCATTTATCGTTTGAGCAAAAAGATTTAAGAGATTAAAATTGAAACTTATCAAAAAGAGGACGAGGTGGATTTTCTTCATCATTATCTCCTTGGCTTACTTTGGGAAGCTGATGAAAATCGTCCCGATCAAAGTGTCCCATCAATGTTAATTGTGCAGAACCAATCACTTTTGCTTTATCTCTTGGCCTTGAATAAAATATAAACTGAACGCCTACTGGTAGAATGGAACTTAATTCCTGCGATAATTCTAAAAATACAAATTGATTGGTTTTAAAATGTAATGTTCCGGCCATTTTATCAGACATGCCGTCTGTCAAACAATAGACCGTCATGGGCTTGGTTAAATCTAATTCACTCGAACTGTGAAAATGATCTAAAAATAAATGTTTAAATTTAAGCACAGTATGTGGTTTTTCTACAGGATTAATTTCTTTTATATAAACCGCACCTTTAAATGGTGAAATATTAATCACTGTAAAGTGCTCATCGTACCGATCATCATTGCGTTCGCCATCACCTAAATTTAAATGATTTTTTCCAATAAAATAATGATGAATTCCCAGGTGCTCTTTAATCGCTGCCTCCGAACCATAAATATAGATATTCCCCTGATGGAGCATGTCTTTTGAGCAACGACTTTCCACAAATTTTGGCATTGCTGGATGGGCCATTACCTCTTTTGCAGTGACTTTATTTAAAGGTCGAAAATCACATTTAAGTAATCCCGAAATTTTTTCCATTTCGGAGTATTTTATTTCTGATAGTGGTAAATAAAGAAGTGAATAAACTTTTTCATCGATCAAAGAGAGTAAGTGAGATTGATCGAACTGATAATCATTGGCGGTGAGGAGTTCGAAGTTGCCACTTTTTTGATTTTTCAAAACTTTAGCAAAATGCCCCGTGGCAATTAAATTCGCATTGAATTTTGACATCTTTGAAACGAGCACTTCCACAATTATTTTATGCATGTAAATGAGAGGATTATAACTGTGGCCAGAAAGCACTCTTCCCACCATGGGATCAATGACCGTATCTTTAAATTGTTCGACTGCATTCACTGCATAAAAAGGAATATCGAGATAATCGCAAACTTTTTTAACCCCATCGAGATCGTTGTAAATTAAATCTTGAAAGGGACCTAGGTTTTCATCTTTATCAAAAAAACTGACGTGAATTCCAATCGGCCGAAAACCTTGCTTCTTAAGTAAATAAGCGCAAACAGCCGAAGCAATTCCTCCAGTAATTCCGACTAAAACAGTTTTTCCCTGTAGGGCCATTTACTCCTCACATTATGTTTTCAAGTATAGTTAAAATAATTATATCTACTATTGAAGTGTTTACAAGTTAGGAAAGAAACGATGTGGGGTATAGAGAGATGATAAAAAATTAAGAAATATTTCTAGTTTCCGAAGAGCTTTTGATGAAAGATAAAAATATCATACTCTTTACAAATTCCGTTCTTCGTTTAAAAAAATACGATCATCTACACGTCATGTTGCAATTTTTAAAATCAATGCGCTACGAACAACCCACACACTTTAGTTTTTGCGCCAAAACTCCAGAGTATTTTTCACAACAGAGTTTGCTCGAAAGTATGATGACGGATTTTAATCCAAATTTTTTACAAAAAAATAAAGAAGAAGAGTTTTTTCAATATTTATTAGACGATTCCAGTCCCATTTCGAAACTGTATGCCAAAATTTTAAAGCCTAAAGAAATATGCTTAAATCAAAGTAAAAGAGATTTAAAAATTGCTTCCATTATAAAAACGTTGCTCGCGGATCGAACATACTACCTCTTTGATTGCATCGATGAAGATCTCGATCGAGAATCGTTTGAACTGTTTCTCCAAATCTTGCAAGACTTTAAGCACTTAAAAAATCACCATCAAGATAAAAAAATTCTTATTTTCTCTCCTGATATATCTCATTTCTCGCAACTGCCGAGCTATCATCAATGGGCCTTAGCCTCGCGAGATCAATCTCAAAAATTTCAACTCGAATCACTTCCTTTAATTCAAAAAAATGCGATCGAAGCTACCATCAAACGCGCAGCTTAATTTTATTGACGAAAGCTTTCATTCCTCATCATAATACTCTTATGTCAAACAACGGATCAAAACTTAAATTTATCGATATATTTGCAGGAGCTGGTGGCTTATCCCACGGCTTAGAAATGGCCGGATTGGAATGCATCTTAGGTGTAGAAAAAGATAAATTTGCAGCAGAAACATTTAGACTAAATCATAAAAAAGCAGCTATTTTTGATGCCGATATCGAAATGTTGACTGAATCTAAGTTGTTAAGTCTCCTCAACGGAAATAAAGTTGATGTGGTCGTCGGTGGCCCACCTTGCCAGGGTTTCTCCACTGTTGGATTAGGGAATCCCAAAGATAAAAGAAATTTTTTATTTAAAGAATTTATCCGCATTGTAAAAATCACTCAGCCTAAATTTTTTGTCATTGAAAACGTGACGGGAATTTTGGCCAAAAAAAATGAAAAAACAATTCAGGCCATCGTTCATTTTTTTAATCAAATGGGATATCAGTTAGACATTCAGGTGATGTCTGCCGATCACTTTGGAGTACCAGAAAGAAGACGGCGAACCATTTTTTTAGGCTCGAGAATCAACGCCAGTATCACTTTTCCCAAAGCAATTTTTAATACGAATATTAAAACAAACCGCGGTGAACAATTTATTCCACCAGTGACGGTAGGAGACGCCTTAAAAGATCTATGCGATGAAAAGGGAAAAATACATAATCACGACCTCGATTTAGCGCAAATAAAAAATGAGCTCGATCTCAAACGACTCAAATATATACCCGAAGGGAAAGGGATACGTTACGAGAAAGATGAAGTGAAATATCTCCCTAAAAAGCTTCGCTATGGAATCGACTGGGAAAAACTTCCCGAAGGCCGTTTTCGCCAGATGAAATATCAAAGGCTCGATCGCAACTCGGTTTCACCAACCATCATGACCCATCGACAAAATTATTATCATCCAACCGAGCATCGCTACCTGACTCAAAGAGAAGCTGCTGCTTTACAAAGTTTTCCCAACCACTTCATCTTTAAAGGGCCTATGTCGTCTCAATGGAGACAAATTGGTAATGCAGTTCCCCCCTTACTTGGAAAAGCTATTGGTAGGGCCATTTTGCAAATGTATCGAGAGTCAAATTTAGTACAGAAAAACCAACTCAAAAAAAATCAGTTACAAAGAATAAAAAAAAATGAAGTGGGCCAGAAGAGAAGCAAAGCTTTTAATTACAAAAAGGAACTTGCACTCTGAATGCTCTTTTTCTCCATAAGATCAATATAACTTCCAATAGACGCAACCCTTCCTTCGTGAAAAGTAATGATCAAGTCGCAATCTTTTAGAGTCTCTAAACGGTGAGCAATCATAATCGTCGTGCGATCTTGCCCCATTTTTTTAAGTGCCTTGAAAATCCGTTCTTCGCATCGGTGATCGATATTAGCAGTCGCTTCATCCAAAATTAAAACCGAAGGCCGGGCGAGATTTGCACGCGTAATAGAAACTAACTGCTTTTCACCAATACTTAAATTGGCCCCTTGATCCTTGATTGGTTTATTTAAAAACTGTTGCCAATTAGAAGCTGTGGCCAACGTAAAATCTTCTATCCCTTCTAATGTTTGGAACAATCCTGTCTCAAAAGCGGCCAAAAAATAATCAAAATCGGTGTAGTCAAATTGCATTGAAGCATAGGTCGATAAATTTTGTAGCAATGTCCCCTCAAATAAAATTGTCTCCTGAGAAACGGTGGCAATTTGCGAGCGCAAAAAGGATCGATTGATATCTTTTATGTTGATTTGATCGATAAAAATATCGCCCCATTGAAAAGGATAAAGTTTGCTTAATAGCGCGAGAGTGGATGACTTTCCCGATCCGGTTTTTCCAACCAATCCTACTTTTTGTCCAGCTTTAATTTGAAAACTCACATCATTTAAAACCAGATGATATTGATCCTTGTGAAAAAGATGCGACGAAAGAGACTCGTATGTCATCGACACATTCTTAAATTCAATTTCGCCTTTAAACTTTGGTGCCTTAATTGGATTTGTTGAATGTTCAATTTTTTCCTCTGGAAGATTTAAAAAAGAAAAAACTCGCTCAAAAGAAGTTAAGGCCTGCTGGACTAAGTGTAGATCGCGCGCCACTGAAATAAGCGGGTTAAAAAATTTTTCAAAATATCTGATAAACGAAACAAATAGGCCAAAGGTAATTGTTCCTGCTAACACACCTTTTCCTCCAAACCATACCAATCCTAAAAGTGGAAATGTGGCAAAAGAAATAACTAAAGGCATATTCCAAGCAAAAATAAGATTGCCTCTTAATTGCAGGGTTAAATAATTTTGAATAGTTTGAGAAAACTCTCTAATCGACCATTTCTCCAGACCAAAAAGACGTATCACATCGAGGCCTGAAACAAACTCGGACATTTTAGCATTGATGGCACTAGAACTTTTAGAAACACGACGATTTGAATCGCGCAGTAAAAAGCGTGTTTTGGCGACCAAAATAATACAGGGGGTGAGACTTATTAATAAAACTAAAGAAAGTGAAACTTTGGCCTGAATCATGGCCACCATAGCAAGTATTGTGGTCACCAAGGCCCACAACATATTTCCAAGACTCGCATTAAAAAATTCTTCCAAACCTTCTAAGTCGCTCGTAAGCCTGGTCACTATTTTTCCCTGTGGAGTTTGATCGTAATAAGACAAAGGAAGCTTTTCTAATTTTAAAAACATTTCGCTTCTTAAATGAAGAATAAATTGCGAAGTCGCATCGGCTAATTTTTTTCTGCCAAAATAATTACAGGCCATAGACCCAGCTTCAAATAAGAGTACGAGAAATCCATACCACAAGGATTGTTGCACACTCTTTTGCATAAGGCCTAAATCGATAAAGGCACCAAGCAAGCGCGCACCAATAATCGCCTGTAAAGAACTTAAAAAAATAATACTTAAGGCAATGATAAAATGTTTTTTATAGGGACGAACAAAATGATACAAATGATATATAAGTTTAAAATCTTCGCCAGAAAACTCTTCTTTATCAAATTCCGAATTTAATTTATTGTGAGTCATTGCGCCTCCAAGTGCAAACGACGACTGCAAAAGCGCAAGGTTGATTCGCGATGAGCGATCCATATGAGGGTCGTTTCTTTGAGATAATCCTTTAATTGATTTAAAATTTTTTCTTCAGTATGAACATCAATGGCCGAAAAAGAATCATCCAGAATTAAAAATTTTGGCTTGCGCACGATAGTTCGTGCCAAATTTAACCTCTGCTTTTGACCTCCGGATAAATTGACTCCCCACTCTCCAAGTTCAGTCTGCAATCCGCGATCAAATTTTAAAACATCTTCCTTGAGTTCTACCACTTCTAAAATTTTCCACAACTCTTCATCGGTTAATTTAAGATCGAGCGAAATATTGCTAGCGATTGTCCCTGCAAAAATAAAGGCTTTTTGTTGCACTTTTAAATACTGAGTCGTTAAAAATTGGCGATCGATTGCTTCAATGTCCAAGCCTTCAATCGAAACTTGTCCATTTTGAACTTTTTCTAAACCTAAAATAATTTTACTTAACGTTGTTTTGCCACTTCCAACTGATCCGGTGATCGCCAATTTTTCCCCGGGAAATACTTTTAAATTAAAATTTTGAAAGATTTGTTTTCCTGCTTTGTAGGAAAATGAAACATTCTTTAATTCCACGAGTGGAGCAGGGTCTAAATTGATTTTTTCATGCGGCCGTAATTTAACACCACTAAAATCCGGGTCCTTTTGAAAATGATAGAGCTCGCTTAAGCGACTGAGTCCGGCCATGGCCTTCTTCCATTCCGAAATAATAAATCCACAAGACATCAAAGGATCTTGTAAGAGAAAAATTAGCCCTTGCATGGAAACGAAATCCCCCACTGACATTTTACCATTTAAAACCGAGGTGGTTCCATAGTAAAAGAGAATGAGAAAAGAAATCAAACTAGCAGTCCCCATAACTGGGATATAACTTAAAGAAAGTTTAGTTGATTTTAATTTTTCCATGCGAAAATTTTGCGCTTGATCCATTAATTTTTTCCGCCAAATATCCTCCGTCAAATTAAGACGCTGCTGTTTAACACAAGCAATCGACTGGGAGCAATTTTCATTTAACTCACCTTGTTTTTCTTGAGTGAGTTTATATTGCAATATTTCCAAGTCAGAAATTTTTCGAACGATCACCGGAATACTTAACATCACGATCAAAGCGACGATGGTCATCGGTAAATGAATTTGCGACATCGCAAATAAAGTCATTGCTCCCAAGAAAAATAAATCAAAGATCGCAACCAGAGTAAATCCAAAAATAAAGCGCGCTGAATTCGCATCGCTTATTTGCATTGCCATCAGATCGCCTTTTGTGAATGACTCGCGCAAATCTTGTAAATTAATAAACACCGCTTCATTCCACACCCCTTGTTTTAAATAAGAACAGGCGTAATGGGTTTGGCGACCGAGTGTCACTCGCCACATAAAGCGAAAAACATTAATAAAAATTCGAGTCACGATTAAAAATAAAAACAAATAAAGAAAAGTTGTTTCCTTCGTTTTCCCCATAAAAAGAGCGGGAATACTTTCATTGTTAAAAAAATCGATAATCCATCCAAGATTTTTTGGGGCCATCACTTGCAAAAAATTGGTCATAAAGACGGCAAAAATTCCCAGACAATAAGTCCATTTTTTTTGCAAAATAAAATTCCACCAAATTAATTGGGGAGTATGAGGATAAGAATTGGTTGACTGATTCATGGCGACCTCGAAATCATTTAGAAAATGAAAAGCTTCATGCTTTCATCGAGCAGACATAATTATAGGGAATATTCCTTAAATAAACCATAAGAATCGGCATCGCCTGCCAACTATTAGTTGCATTTTGTCCCAGATTAAAAAAGTCAAGATTGGGATTTTTCTTCCACTCATCACAACTTCTTACAAATGATTTCAAAAAATTTTAAATCCTGCTAATATAATTAAGATGAGGACGTTGCTTTTAGACTGCAACTATTTTCCGGTTAAGATCATTCATTGGCAAAAGGCCATGACTTTATTGATTGCTAACCGCGCTGAAGTGATCGATGAATATCACGATCGCATTATTCGCTCAGTTTCTTTATCTTTTAAGCTGCCTAAAATTTTGCGCCTCTTTAGCAATCATCGCTTAAGCTTTAATGTTAAATTCACCCGAATGAATGTTTTTTATCGCGATAATTATCAATGCCAATATTGCGCAATCAAGTTACCAGTCCAAGAACTTACATTTGATCACGTCATTCCCGTTTCGCGCGGAGGAGCGACCAGCTGGGACAATGTGGTTACTTGCTGTCGCAAGTGCAATTCTAAAAAGGGACCACTTCTTCCCAAAGAAGCAAAAATGACTTTGCTTAAAAAACCCAAGCGACCCAATTGGTCGCCAGAGCTTTGCCTCAGACTTTCCGAAAGCGACCCCGAAGAGTGGATGCCATTTCTTCGCAGTGAAGCCGCCTAATTATTTTAATATTTTTTAATCTCAAAATTTTTGTTTTACCTACTTCTATGTTAATAAATTGAAGACGAAGAATTCAATTTTTAACAGACAAGGAAATATTGATGGGCCATTGGCTTTTTAAAAGTGAACCAGATGCATTTTCGATCGACGACTTAAAGTTAAAACAAAAAAGTCAGTGGGACGGCGTAAGAAATTATCAGGCGCGAAATTTTATGCGCGACCAAATGAAGTTGGGTGATTTGATCTTTTTTTATCATTCGAGCTGTGAAGTTCCGGCCATCGTAGGGCTTTGTCGCGTAAGTCGCGAAAGTCATCCCGACCCCACTCAATTTCAAACAAATGGAACATACTTCGACCCATTGGCTTCCCTTGAAAAGCCACGCTGGTTTTTAGTGGAGGTAGAATTTGTTGAAAAGTTTAAAAGGCCGCTTCCCTTAAGCCTGATGCGAGAAATGCCAGAACTTCAAAAACTTCCTCTCCTGCAAAAAGGATCGAGATTATCAATTAATCCCATTGAAGAAAATGAATTCCAATTTATTTTAAACTACGTGCGCGGATAGAGATTCATCGGTTGATTCACTTGAACTGATTTTCCACCTAATGGTTTTGGAAACTGAATTCCCAATAAAACATTTTTTATACAGGACCTAACATCGTCAGAGCTAATTTCTTCGGATGTAATCGCAGCATTTTGAGCTTTACCATTTTGAGCAATAAAAAAGTTAAACTGAATTCGTCCCTGAAGTCCCACAGGGTTTTTACTCTTGTCGAGTTCAGTTTGATAACAATAACGAAATTGAGGGATATGTTCGCGCAAAAGTCTTTTTATTTCATCGGGGTTGATAACCGAAACAGCGACTTTTTCCACTGGCACTCCCGACACCATAATCGAGCCTTTGGTGGCCAACCCATCGAAGCCTTTCGAGCTATCGATCGATCCCTTCGCCGCACCAGTTAGACTCCCTACATTTTTAGCTATCTTCGCGGGATTAAGTGTCCCCGTTGTCGTGCCGGTAAAACGGCCATCGCCCGATCCTCCGCCGACTCCTGTCCCTAATCCCCCACCGGTTCCACCACCTGCACCACCGTCATCGGGAGCGCTTCCAACTTTAGTTCTTTTAAGTCCATTGCCTTTTTTAAAGAGCGAATCCGTGACATTGGTCATGTCGACACCTTTATAGGTATCTCCTTGGCCGCCGGTGTTCACGCCATCGCCCATCACTTTTGATCTCGCAGCGCCAGTGCCCACATCGTTTTTAGGAAGCTTTCTTAGATCCGTTCCTTTTTTAAATTCCTCTTTTAATTTGGAACGAGGATCTCCTTTTTGCACCACTTGAACTTTGTCTTTCAGTGGATTGCCAAGAGCAGTGGATTTTTCAACCACGCGATCGGAGCCATTTTTAGTTTTAACAACTTCTTTCGTCACTTGAGTTTCTGTCGTGTTTAACTTTTGTGTAATTTCATTTTTACGAGTGAGATTTGTTTTATTTAAAAATTTAACTTCAGTTAATTTGATGGGAATCAGTTTTGGATCTTCTTTTAATTTGTGCTCCATCTCAAGCTTAGGAAGTTTTAATAGAAGAAAAAAGAGGTGGATGATCACTGAACCAACCAGCGCACGTTTATTAAATCGACTTTCTTCTGTTTCCATTTTACTCAGTACTTTTATGGAACTCTTTCGGATTGGTGCACCCATACTCTTCCTCAACTAACTTTTATTTCGTTCTTTTCGATGGATCTTCTTCTGCAGCGATGGAAAAATTCTCCGCTCCCGAAGCTTTAGCAATATCCATAATCTCGATGGCCTTTCCTAAAAATGCTTGTGTATCGCCTTCTAAAATGACCGACTTGGTTTTTAGTTCTTCCAATGTCGATTGGACTTTTTCTTTGAGCTCTTCCGGCTTAACTTCTTTACCTTGAATCGCCACTTTTCCATCGCGAGAAAGCGTGATGATCATTATTTCATCTTGTTTTTTTTCGTTGGTCACTTGTGTTTTAGGTAGTTCAATATCGAGCCCCGACTCTAAGGCAGCGGTTGATGTCACCATAAAAATAATGAGTAGAACCAACATAATATCTATGAGCGGAGTCATATTGATTTCAGCGACAATTTGATCTTCGTCGCTCAAATTTTGATTATTAGTATTCATCGACATTTTAAACTCCTACTTTTTTTGCGAGTTAAATTGCTCTGCTAAATCACCCAAGCCATTTTTAAATTCAGTTAAGACTTCGGCAATTTTAACTTGCAAATAGTTGTAAAAAATAACCGCAATAACTGCAACTAGTATCCCTGCAGCTGTAGCGATAAGCGCTTCAGAAATGGAGCCTGCAACAACTGCAAATCCTGATTTTCCGGCCACACCAATGGCCTTAAATGATCCCATGATACCGGCGACTGTTCCAAATAAACCAACGAAAGGTGCAGATGAACCAATCGTTCCTAAAACCCAAAGATTTTTTTTCAAACCTAAGCTCGTTTCAGCAAGTCTTCTTTGCATGCGCGCATCCCACTCGTCTTTTGAAGATACATCTTCAAAAATAGCCGCGTGAGGACGAGAGATAATTTCGGGACAGTTTTTATACAGCCATTCCATTTCATTAAATCGTTTTGTTTTAACTATTTTTAAAGCCTCGTCGTAAAAATAACGTGCTTCTTTTTTAAAGTTCATTAAAAACCAAATTTTTTGAATCGCCACTGTCCAAAGTGCTATTGAAAACACCAACAATGGATACATGATAAAGCCACCTTGCTTAAACAATTCAACCAAATTCATTGCGAGACTCCTTTGTCTATAAAGCGAAAAATTTTTACCGTCGTTTTAAAGCTTTAACGGAATTTTTTAATAACTTATTAATATGTTATCTGATTTTAAAACTCTGTGTTTATTTTTTTTGATAAAAATGGCGAAGTTCGTGGAATAAGCTGTTAAAATAACAATAAAAAACACTGAAACAATTGACGATTCACGTCGAGTAATTCATTATCAAGAGCATCAATGGAGACGTGCCAGAGTGGTCCAATGGAACGGTTTGCAAAACCGTAAAGCCTCCGGTTCAAATCCGGACGTCTCCTCCATTTGAAAAATTAATCATGAGCAGCACTGACGACTCTGACTCTTCGACTCTTCGACTCTTCTCCCTTAAGAGTGAAGAAGGGTGAAGAAGGCTAATTATCGCGACCAGAACCTGTCTTAATTCTATTTAGGTAAATTTCCCATGCATTAAGCTTTTGGCCATTATAATTTAGTATTTCGTTAGAATTTTTTAAAAAATCTTGAAACTCATTTGTGGTGTGGTATTTTTTAAATGCAGAAAAGATACTTTTCTCATGAAGCAAAGCGAATGAATCATCTTTCAATGAACGCGGTTTTTTCCCAAACTTTCTTATAAACCAAATCCATCTAAAGGCAGCATACTGAGCGGCACTAAACTGTTCCAAAATAAATATTTCAGAAGGTGAAAATTCTCCATATTCATTCACTACTTTTTGGTTTTTAAGAGACGATAAATATTCTAAAAATTTTGGATCTTGGCGATGGTGCAATGTGGATTCCGCTATTTGATTTTCACCTTCAATTAAATTTAATTTTGATTTTTGAGTTGATGGAGATCGGCGATGCATTTTGTAAAATGAATACCACCTAAAAGCAGTAAATTCAGGTGGAGACAGTTCATTTAAATTAAAAATCTCCAGGGGTGAATAAGAACCTAAATAAGTTTCTATTATTAGTTGATTTCCAATTTCTTGCAAAAAATCTTTAAATCTTGGATCATTTTTATAGCGATCGGCACTGGATAAAATGGCCAACTCTTGAGGAAGGTAATCTTCAATTTTCTTTCTGTGCATTACCGGTTTTCCATGTTTTTTCAGAAATAAATACCATCGAAGTGCTGCTTTACGAGGTGATACTTCGGTCGCTAATTGATAGGCTTCGTAGGGAGAGATCTCTCCTAATTCAGTCGAAATTTTAAGATCACTTTTGGACTTTAAAAATTCTTCAATTTGACCTTGGGACAATTTTGTTTTTAATTGATAATAAAGTACTGTCTCACCCAAAACAGTCCCCCTCGATTTTAAAAAACGATGATTTAGCTGCATAAATTGTAGCATTTCATTTAATAGTGCATGCTCTTTTTCAGAAGTCACCGGATGGATCAACTGACTTAATCCTTCTGTGCATGTCGTAGGAGTTGAACTTGGTTTACGAGATAAAGATATTTGAGGCTTATTAATTTTCGCGAAATGACTTTCGAATTCCGTAATTTGAAAGAGTTTAAATAAGAGCATGAGAAATAACATCATAAAGAAAATCCGATCATTAATTTAATCAACTTTTATACTCCATTCAGTTTCATTTTCAAAAATTAATAATTTCAAATGACTTGTCTGCTTCGATTCACTTTTAAAGTGAACTGAAGAAGTTTATTCTTCATAAGCATTGTCAGTTGATTTCACTTTTAATGCAAAACAAGGCATAATCTTCTCAGTTCATATGAAACTTTATGCCTAGAACTCTAGCGAACTGAGAAAATATGCTTGAATTCATCGTCGTATTATTGTGCTTATTTTGTAACTCTTTTTTTGCAGCATTTGAAATGGCCTTTGTCACTGTCAGTAAAGAGGATTTTGCAGAAACACCAGATAAATTTAAAAGTTTTGTTGATCGCATATTAAATCTAAAGAAGAACCCTGAACGAACACTCTCGGTAATTCAAATTGGTATTTCACTTGTTGGTGCTCTTTCGGCAGCTGTTGGTGGCAATGGAGCCGTTGAGTCTCTCGGCCCACTACTTGAACAAAAATATAATCTCACTCCTACCATGTCAGAAGCTCTCTCGGTTGTTGCCGTCATTATCCCATTGACCTATTTAAGTGTCGTTTTTGGTGAACTCGTTCCAAAGTCTATTGCGCTCAACAATCCACAGCCAATTTTAATTATTGGCATAAACATTTTAACTCTTTTAGACAAAATTCTCTCGCCCATCATTACTTTTTTAGAACTTTCAACTAGCATGGTATTAAAAATTTTAAGAATTAAGAATATTAATGATGAAGTCGATGGACAAAGTAGCGTTACCATCAGCTTTCTTCCAAGAATTCATCAAATGTTTGTGCTAAATTTAGTTGAGCTTCATCACAAAAAAGCATCTGACTCAATGATCAAATGGGACAATGTGATTTATTTAAATTTTTCCGATGAAGAAGATCGCGTCATGGAGATTATAAAACTTTCTGCCCACACGCGCTTCCCTGTAATCGATGGGGATACGATCGTCGGCTTATTACACTCAAAAGATTTTTTTCACGACCACCGCAATAAAAATCGCCCCTGGCAAAGTATTTTAAGACCAGTCCAGTCGTTTTCACCTAAGGAAAAATTGCTCAATATTTTTCTAAAGCTCCAAGATAAAAAGCAACATCTGGCCATCATTACTGAAGAAGAAAAACAAATTAATGGCATCATTACAATTGAAGATATATTTGAAGAAATTGTTGGTGACATATATGATGAAGTTGAAGACTCGCAAACACTTAAATATTTACTTTCTCGCAATAAATTCCCCATCAAAAAATATGAAAAAAATTAATTTTAATTCCACGGCGGCTCTTCTCAGTGCCCTATTTTTAACTTCAACAATTATTCTTCCAGCGCATCTATTGACACAAATACTTGCTGCGGCTTTTTTATGTTTGGCCATCACCACATCGGTGCATTTTTCAGAAGAAATAGCCCATCATACTGGCCCTTCCATAGGTTCTATCATTCTTGCCTTAGCTGTCACAATTATAGAAGTTGCTTTAATTTTAAGTCTTATGAATGAAGCACCGGCCAAAACTATAACTCTTGCGCGAGACACTGTATTTGCCACTATTATGTTAGTGACAAATGGAATTGCAGGGTTATCCATTGTCTTAGCAGGGAAACAGAAAAAAGTTCTCGACTTTCAGAAAATTGGGACTAGTTCTTTTTTGGCAGTGATCTCTACACTTACATTAATAACTTTAATTTTGCCAAACTACACGACCTCATCTGAGGGCCCGACATTTTCTCCTGCTCAGCTAATAACAGCATCATGCATCTCGCTGATTATTTATTTTGTCCTTTTATATGCTCAAACTGTAGGTCATAAAGACTATTTTGACCCTATTAATGAATCCAGTTCCTCACGCCTCAAATCTTTACCCAAAGGTCATACATCGAAAGACAAATATTTTTTTCAATACAAACTTTTCTGGAATATTTTTTATCTACTGGTATCTCTTGTTTCAGTTGTAGGTCTTTCAAAATACCTAGCACCAACCATCTCATTAGCTGCTCAAGTTTTAAATGCACCTCAAGCAATGGTGGGAATTATTGTTGCGATGTTAATTCTTGCACCGGAAACCATCGCTGCATTTAATGCGGCAAAAAAAGGTGAAATTCAAACTAGTCTAAACCTTGCATTAGGGTCTGGTGCCACAAGTATAGCTTTAACTATTCCTGTCATCTCAATTTATGCCATAATAAATCAGCACCAAATCATTTTAGGTCTCGATTCAGTCAATATAACTTTTTTTTCGATGAGTTTTATGGCCGGAGCATTTACATTAAGCACAGGAAAAACAACCAGTCTCCATGGTATGGTGCATTTGATTATTTTGATAAGTTATCTTGCGTTTAACTTATTTCCTTAATCAAATGCACATTTATGTTCATCCTAGATCATTCTTAAGCTGCTCGATGAAGATGAGACTTATCTTTTTTTAATTTAAACTTTTTAACCATCTGACTTAACTTCGCACTAGTGAGATTGAGTTTATTAGATATTTGAGTATTTTCTGCAACTACGACCTGAGTTGATTGAGATGACTTATTTACATCAATTGTACTTTTCTTAACATCTTCAACTTCATTAACGGTATGAGAAATTAACTTTAAAAATTGCTCAGTCGTGGCAAATTGCTCTTCCGTTGCTGAGGCGACAACTTTAGAAGATGTATTTAACTGATCCATCAGGTCAGAAACTTTTACAATTGAATTCATAATATCGTTAGAATTAGTTTTAATGCTCGCAACCTTAGTCGTAATTTCCTCTGCTGCGACTCCCGATTGTCTTGCCAACTCTTTTACTTCATTTGCTACGACTGCAAAACCTTTTCCAGCCTCTCCAGCTCTCGCCGCCTCAATCGTCGCGTTTAGAGCAAGCAAGTTTGTCTGTCTGGCAATTGTGTTAATCACTTGAATAAATTTAGCTATATCTTCAGAGTTTTCTTCCAGCTTAATTCCTAAATTTTTTGCATCACCAACAAACTCTGTTGCGGAAATTGCAATCTTATTAGATTCGCTTGCTTGACGAGAAATTTCCGTCACAGCTTGCTTCATTTCGATTGTTGAATGATTTAAATTAGAAACATTAGAAGATACATGTTCCGCCTTTACTTTCATATTATCGGAATGATTTAAAGTTGAATTGGCATTTTGGTCTAATTGCTCATTTTTATTTTTAAGATCCTGAGAATGCAACTCTAACTCTTTTGACATCGCATCGATATGAATAAATTCAGTACTTAAATTATCAAAAAATTCGCGAAGACCTAGTGCCAATTGACCGATTGAATCACTTCCTACAACTTCAATTTCTCTCGTTAAATCACCCGACTTCGCACTTTCGACAACATTTAAGATATGATCAACTTTTTCTTTTAATTCTTGTGCTGCTTTTGCTTCATTGGCAGCTAAGTCAAAAGCTTTTTGTTTTTCAAAAGCTGCTTCTTTCATCGCCTCTTCAGCTTTAAGTTTTGAAACACTAGCTTCCTTCATAGCAATTAAAGCTTGCTCTTTCTCTTCTTCAGCATTTCTTAAAGCCACTTTTGTCTCTTCTTGTGCTTCGAGTTCTCTTTTTTTAGCTTCTCCGATTTGGGCCCAATTTACCTCTTCTGCACTAAAGGCTCCAGAGATAAAATCAAGAGAAGCGTTAAATGATTGACTCATTAAACCTATTTCATCTTTGTTAGAAAAACTTAACTTTTGATTTAATTTCCCATCTTTTAAATTCGTCGCAAACAGATTTAATTCCGCTACAACTTTTAGAATAAAGTAAATTATGTAAGCGAAAATTAATGTAAAAATTATGGCAGTAGAAACAATGACCGCATTTAGTCGCTTTAATCCATTGTGTGATTCAAGGGAGGCAATATCTACCCACTTATTTTTCTCATCAATTTGAAACTTAAATAAAGATGTAATTCTCGATCTAAAAATATTTTTTTCGCGCGTAAAATCACCAGAAATCAATTGATCTCTCTCTGTTTCACTTTCTTTGGTCGCTTTTACTGAAAGATCATATGCTTTATCAGCATACCCCTTCAAGATAGGATATTGATTTTTAATTTCAATCCACTTTGCTTCTTCTCCTTCGACAAAAGGAATCGCCTCATAAATTTTGGCATTATCATCAAATCGTTTATAAGCTTTATCTAATGTCTCGCGATAATAGTCCAAGTCATCTTTACTGACTCTCGCGCCTGATAATCCATAGACAACTAAAAGCATGTCTGTGTAAGATGAACGAAGCTCACTAAGAGCTTCCATATTACTTATATTTATCATTGTGATATGATCGTAAGCTGTATTAATTTTTTTTAGTACTTGATGAATTGAAAAGCCTATAAATGCAAAAGATACTATCAGTAATATCATGGAGAAAATCAATTTAGCTTTGATGCTTAAATTTTTTACATAATTCATTTTAATACCCTTATTAATTGATGCATTATTATCTTAACATCAATTCGGTATATGTATTATGAATATGACTTAATTTTACCTAAACTACACTTTTACAAATTGCCCACTTTATAAGCCATGTCATTGATAAAACAAGGCAACAACAAAGCGACTTCTTTTGTCGGAAATATAAAAAAAACATAGCTTCTAATTGGATTTAAAACCAATTTTAATAGTCGTACCATGGCCCGGTACAGATTCAACACTCAAATCAAATTGAAATAACTTTATGTATTCATGCATAATTTTTGTCCCTAGACCAGAGCCTTTTTCAAAAAGTGTGCCTTCCTTGGAAATAAGATCGCTTGAAAAAAATACTTTTTTAACTAATTCTTCTGTAAGTCCGACTCCATAATCACGAATGTGCAGTATGAGTTTTTCATCCTCTTCAAATAAATGAACCTTTACGATCGAGTCGTTATAAGAAAACTTAATTGCATTAGAAAGTGCATTTGATAAAATATTATTGATAAAAGAGTTGCGATCAGCTCGAATTTTTTTCCCTACTAATGAGTCAGCTCTTAAAAACTCTAGCTTAATATTTTTGTCACTTGCTTTAAATTCAAACATTTTCAAACTGGTTTCAATCGCTTCACATAAGTCAATTTCACCAAAGTCTTGATATTTTTTGTGATAGTTTAGTACTTCTTGATCTCTGGCATTTTTAACGATACCTGCGATATTTTCAGCATTGAGTAATATTTTTTCAACATCCGTTAAATCGTGATGACTCTCAAATTGATATTTTTTCTTCAGTTTTTTGCAGATCAAAAGAATAATCGAAAGAGAATTCGCAATATCATGTGATAATACTCTCACCAATCGCTCATAAAGATCTTTATCCCGAGCCTTGGTAAGAGCAATATTCTTTTCAATATTATTTAACTTCATTTTATAGGCAAGCGCTAAGGCAAGTATGAGCATTTCTCCAATGCTCGCAAATATAAGGGCATTCTGAGTGAGGCTATTACTTGGCAAGACTTGATAATTTGATAAGAACCATACAAAAACTGAAGAAAACAAAAAACCCCAAGATGCTAAGTAAAACCGGGCCAAGTAATTTTGCCTTAATAAAAAAATTGCAAAAACTAAAAAAAGAAAAAGTGAAAGCATGATGCTTATATCTATAAACATCCCGAAGACATAAACTTGATAACTTAGAAATGACCATTTAAATGAGATCAAAACTAAAATAAAAAAACATAACATGAGCAATTTAAGCCCTAAAAATAAAGGTCTAAACTTAGGAGCATAGGTTTTTACTTCTAAAAACTCTGAAGTAAAAACCGTGGCAAAAAAAAGTGCCGCAGTAGAAAACAAAATTAAATGTTCAGAGAAACTAAAACCAGACAAAGAAAACAGTTTATCCATTTTTCCTTGTAAGGTCAGAATAAGCGACATGAAAGAAAGAGTAAAAGCCGAGTATTTTAAATAAATCACCTCTTTTAAAAATAAAAATACGACAAAGTAAAAAAATGAGAGCGTAATAATGGCCCCCAGATAAAAGGTTAAGATATTATCTTTTGCCGAGTCATTTGCATAAAAATAAGCTTCATCTACTTCCATAAGTTTAAAGTTAAAATGGTGTTTTCCACTTAGTGCTATTAAGAAATCGATACTTTCCAATGCCTTTAGTTCAATTTTAAAATGAGGTTGTAAAAAATGTGTTTTTCTAAGTTTATAAGGGATCGAACTTCCGTTTGTGGATATTAATTTGGGCCTACCATTTTCGATTTTAAATAATTGCATCGTCCCAGAAATAGCGTCGGGATAAATTATTCTCACCATTTGTTCGGAGCTTGAATTTCTTAATGAAAATTTCATCCACAATGTTTGATGGGAGTATTTTGATTGAATACGATCATGTTTGTTAAGCTCAAAATTTAGACTTGAAAATGGTGCATCTGAAGAAGACTTAGCAGTCATTACATTTGGACTTAAATTTAATGCTTCAGATTCTATTCCATGTATAAAAGTCATACTTAAAAAAACTAATAAGAATTCAATCGTCAACTTGATCAACTTCTGATTGAAATTAAAATGAAATGTATGACATACCCGAGGAAACATAAAAATATGATGAGTAAATTCCCGACATGTGACAAGTTAAATCTTTTTAAACCATGGAGATTCGGCTACGATCAAAATTTTGCTGAATATCTAAAGCCAATTCTAGCATTTTTCCCCGTCGAAAAATGATATTCCGCCTTGGATTCTTTAATCAATTTTCTTTTAAGACTCATATTAATTTTTTGAGAAATCGATTCCGCTGGTGCCATCAAAGTGAGAATAGTCGATCCAAGATTTTCTGATCCAAAAATCAGTCCCCGATTTTTTTCTAATTTTGAATAGAGCTTTTGAAAAATTTCCCCCAAGAGACTATTTAAAAGCGGATCGACACTATCTTCTGAAAAGTCTTCATTAATCAATGAATGAATACCAGTTTCCCAAACAAATGAGCTCATCACCATAGTGTAAAGAAATGAGTCGTAGTCGCTTGAACCTTGACTTCGAGATATCGTGTAATAGCTTATTGCCGACATCCCCAGTGACATTTCTTGGTCAAGACCTTCACCATAATCAGTCCATTCTTCAGGGTGAATAATTTTTTGATTAAACTCTCGTAGACCTAGGACTCCGTTTAATTCTTCATTTTCAAAAAACTTTATAGATTTTGGATATGCTTTTATAATGGCATAACTCGCGAGCAAAGAAAGGGGGATTCCCACTCTACTTTTTTCGACTAATTGATCAATTCTTTGATGAGTTCTTAAATTAAAAAAACTTTTGTGCTCACCTTTTACTGGTCGAATCATGCGAATCTTAAAAACATCGCCCATCCCCACTAATTCTTGATTACATATATCTGCAATTGAAAGAGTGATGACTTCCTTTAAAGAAGCTGATTTATTTTTATGCTCTGGAATCTTACTTAAACTCTCTTGAACTTTCAGACAGCTTTCATTATTCCTTGGATTCACTACAATTTCATCGGCTAAGTACAATTGTGATTTTGGATTCAATAAAGTAGATTTAGAAGCTTCAAAACGATTTGATTCATTTGAGAAGACAAATAAAGACGCGATCATCAAAAAAAATATAGCAAAATATTCTGTGGTAAAAAAAATTCTCATGCCCAATTCTTATCACTTTCCTACAAATCGGATAAGCCTAAAAATTTAAGGGGAAATCATCTCATTTTTAGAAATAAAAAAATCTAGAAAGGAATAAAGATCATCAAAGAAATTTATTGATTGTAAATCGCGATCTTGATTAAAAACTAGTGGGTAATGACCGCGCAAGAGATTGTAAGATGGGCCTGCTAAGTCTAATACGTCAGAAGGCTTATCTCCTAACATCCATGATTTAGAGAGATCAATCGTGAGTTCATGAGCTGCTTGGATCATCATACCAGGGGCCGGTTTTCGAAAAGGTCCTTCGAGATGGGGACAATAATACCACTTATGAACAATTGCTTTGCAAGCTTGAAGATGTTGATCCATCGCTTGGTGCAACTTATGAATGTCTGCTTCCGTGTAGTAGTTTCTCGCTACACCCGATTGATTAGTTAAAACAACAACTAAAAAATCTCTTTGATTAGCAGCTTGAATTAACTCAATGATTCCAGGCATCCACTCAATATCCTCCATGCGATAAACATAGCTTTTATCAACATTTATAATCCCATCTCGATCGAGAAATAATGCCTTTTTTTTATAATTTGATGAGAATTGATTAGGCCAAGTTAATTCATTTGTCTTCACGAGAGTCTCGCCTTTTGATTGAACAATTTAATTTGTACGATGGAGTAGTAAATTTATTCATGGGCTTAATTCGCAATTGCAAAATAATTTGATCCAAGAAAATTTCAACAACTCTTGGCTTTTTCACGATCTCTGCATGCTTTATTTTTACTATCTCATCAAATTCAATTACCTTGGTATGAAGTATTTCATGTTGTTCGTGTTCGCACAAGACCATCACTTCTTGCATTTTTGATAATCCAATAAGTTTGCGACAAACGTGGAGAAACTTTTCCGCACTTTCATTGTGATAATGAATCAACTGCGTGTATAAAAGCTGATTGAGATCTTGATAGAGATTAAGAAGGACCTCATGATCATCAGGTGCAAGATCTCCAGGCAATTCTGATTCATTATTTTTCCAAAGAGCACAAAAATATCCTGGAAATGTCCAATCCCGCTTTTGATAAAGCATATAACCTAACTGAAAAAAAGAACGATCCACTGCTTTAGAAAATTTTTCTTGGTCCACTAAGTGAGACTCAAAGACTGAAAAATACTTTTCAAAAAAGCTTTTGAGTCCTGCGCTTTTGGTATTGATAAAGCTATTTTTTTTACATAATTTTAAACTTATGCCTACGTAATGATTTGCTGATTCTATCGAATCATTATCAGACTCTAAAATTAGTACGATGTCGGCTTCACCCCAAAATGCGTTGTCATTTCTAGCAAGTATTTTTCCTAGCCAGTGAATATTAACAATTTTCTGAGGAAATAAGTGAGCGATCTTGTCGGTAATTATAGGTATCACAGCTTTCAAACTTAGCATAATTTTCAATAAAACTTCATTGTCAATTTTACTTAAACTTTGATGATAATCTTCGATTAGGATCTTTGTTGAATCAGAAAGATTGAGCAGAAATTTTTCTTCACAACGAAAATGAACGGCCAAATTTTGTGCTACGAGAAATTCAAAAATATTTCCTTTTAGTTCATTGACTAGGGCCTGTTTACTGGCTTCACTTAAATTGCTCAAATTTTACTCCTGCCCCTTGCTCAATTTATCCCCCAACAGTTTAATTTCCAAGAATTGAAAATTAAAAATGACCAAAAATTGCATGCCAAGATTCACTTTCAAAGTGCATCGATTTAGGTATAAAATTTTAACTTTTAACATCATTTGAAAGTTTGGTGCTTTTCAAATGGTTTTTAAATCGCTAGGCTATGTTGATCGCAATTTTGTTTTTAAGCTAGCTATTACTACTTCATACTTTATTAACTCCTAAAAGTTAAAAATAGTAAGTTTACAAGCGATAGCACTTGATCTTCAAAACCAGATCAGCAAATTATCAATAGCCATTATTTTAAACCTTGAGCGACTCACTTTTCAAGTAAAACGAGGTTAATAATCAGTTGATAGTTTCTTAATTTTCTCCTCGTGAAAATTAAATGTTTAGCTTTATAACAAAGGAAGAATATGCTCTATTTTCCTAAAAAGTTAGAATCTATCCGCGATCTCATTTTCAGCCAGAATTCACGAATTCCCAACAATGTTAACTTAAAACCACCTCAATTAGAGAATATTCAGGCCATATTAAGTCTAGCTTCATATTTTGAAAGAAATATATCAGTATTTCCTCACCAATTACCTTTTTCCGATGAATTCTTAAGACCTAAACTGGTGCAATTATTTTTTGAAGATTCCACTCGAACCAAGCTTTCATTTTCGATGGCCGCTTATAATCTAGGAGGTATGTCGGAAAATCTCGATATCAACCGATCTAGTTTAAATAAAGGCGAGTCCATTGTTGATTGTCTAGAAACTCTTGCTTATCAAGGATTCAATACAGTCGTTTGTCGTAGTCAACAGAATAATTTTCTAAGTGAGCATTATCCAAATCTTGATAAAATCGGACAAAATCTTGTTCTGCTTAATGGAGGAGATGGTATTAATGAACATCCCACTCAAGCCTTGTTAGATCTTTACACCATTTTAAAGTCACTACCACCGAACCCTCATCAAATTACCAAATGTGTGATTTATGGCGATATTTATCATTCAAGAGTGGCCCACTCGCTAATGGAACTCTTACCTCATTTTAACATTATTCCGATTTTATTTGCGCCGAAAGAATTACTCCCCAGCGCAGAACAACTAAGCCGAATTTCACACCCTCAATCACTGATCAAAATGTATTCAGATGAAAAAATGGAAGATGTCTTTTCTGAGGCAGATGTGATTTATTCATTAAGAATTCAAAAGGAACGTCATCAATTTCTGCATACAGAAAGTGAATGGGAGCATTATTTAAGTCATTACTCTCTGACGAAAAGATGTTACGAAAATACTTATCAACTTCGAAATGAGAATGATCGTCCTCTTATTTTCCATCCAGGCCCATTTAATCGAGGATTAGAAATCGATCGCGATTTGGCCAATTCAAAATATTTTGCAGCTCAAGAACAAGTTAAAAATTCTATCTTTGTTCGAATGGCAATTTTACATCTTTTTTTAAATCAAAATTATCCAACTTTAGCACTTGAAGGAAAAAGCTATGACACATTCTTTGGAAACACCTGGCGATTTAATTCTTAAAAGTTCATCACATAAAGCACTCAAAAAGCTTCCAATTTATTTACATTTTGAATCTCATCATTGTTTTAAAGGAGAATGGCTTTTTGGCGAAACTTCAGAATGGAACGAGATTAAGGCGAAAGTTCAACAAGGTATATGGGGAGAAGCCGCATTTACTACTGGCATGAGTGGTTATGTCGAAACAATGACCGATCCCTCTTTTCTAGGACAGCATATTATTTTCACCCACCCTCATATTGGAAACTATCCCTTTAATCCAACATCTTCTCAATCAAAAAACTGTCATGCAAAAGCCATTTTTGCTCGAGAATTTTCTCTAAATCCTTGGCTTTTACAACTTGGTCAGAAGCGACCACTCATATCGAATATAGACACGCGCTCAATTACGCGTTTTCTCGCGTCGTCCACTCATTCCTCAATATCATTGCTTAGCTTGGATGAAACACCCCCTTCTGCAATTGAGTTTAAAAAAATGAAGTCTCTGTACAAGGACCATCTAGAACTCAATCAAGTTTCAACTAGTACAAATCTAAAATTTAATTTTAATGAAAATGAAATAAGACCTCCCATTGTGGTCATTGATTACGGAATAAAAAAATCTATTATTGATATTATTACGAGCAACAAGTATCCAACAATTGTCTTGCCATATAATGTAAATTTCGAAGAGATCATATCACTCAAACCTATTTTATTATTTTTATCCAACGGCCCGGGTGATCCTAGAGAGTACCATCATCAAATTGAAACGATCAAAGATATTATTAATAAAACAAAAATTCCAATCAGAGGTATCTGCTTAGGTCATCAACTTATAAGCCTTGCTTTAGGAGTGAAAGTCGTAAAATTACCTTTTGGTCAAAGAGGAATCAATCACCCAGTTATGGATCATCTACTGCATAAAGTTTTAATTACATCGCAAAATCATGGGTATGCCATAGATACAAATGATTTCTTAGAAAAAACTGCCGTTCATCAATGCTTTATTTCACACACATCTCTCTTTGATCATTCTATTGAAGGAATTAAAAGTTTCAATCAGAGAATTGCATCTGTTCAATATCACCCTGAAGCAAATCCAGGACCACAAGATGCACAAATTTTCTTCGATGATATCGAGCATTTTATTCATCAAAAAAACTTAGCTCCAATTGATCAATCGCAAATTATGCCCTATCAACCACTCATAAAAAGAGAAAAGAAAAATATCCCCTTTAAGAAAATTTTATTAATAGGATCCGGTCCCATAAAAATTGGACAAGCTTCTGAATTTGATTACTCTGGGACTCAAGCCTTAAAGGCTCTCCAAGAAGAGCAAATCGAAACTATATTGCTAAATTCTAATCCTGCAACCATTATGACTGATCCCAACTTATGCTCCAAAACTTTTTTGGAACCGATTACCAAAGACGTGATCAAAAAAATAATTATGCAAGAAAAAGTTGATGCTCTTCTATCCACGATGGGAGGTCAAACGGCACTCAACTTATGTGTTGAACTTGAAGATGAAGGCTTTTTAAAAGAATATGGAGTGACTTTACTCGGTTCCAATAGTGAGACGATTAAAAAAACTGAAGATAGAAATTTGTTTTCAATTGAACTAGCAAAATTAGGATATCATGCTGGTAAAAGATTCAATGCCTCAAACGAACAAGAAGCCATTTCTAAGTCTCTAAGTGAAGTTGGTTTTCCCTTGATTATTCGTCGCGACTTTGCGCTGGGTGGAAAAGGTTCCGCCCTTATTTACAATCTCGACGAACTCAAAGAAACGCTTGCATCAGATATCAAATATCCTATCACTCTTGAGAAATCATTAGTTGGACAAAAAGAGGTAGAACTGGAAGTAATGTCCGACAAGTACGGTCAAGCCATTATCGTTTGTAGCATTGAAAATGTCGATCCCTGCGGTATCCACACTGGGGACTCAATTACAGTTGCTCCAGCTCAAACTCTCTCTGACCAATGCATGCAAAAATTAAGAACTATGACACTCACCATTGCTAAACACATGGGCCTTGTGGCCGGTGGTGCGAATGTTCAATTTGCCATAAACCCCAAAGATGAAAATGATATTACCGTTATAGAAATGAACCCTCGCGTCTCGAGATCAAGTGCACTTGCCTCAAAGGCAACTGGTTATCCCATTGCCAAAATATCAACCTTACTTTCACTCGGATACGGTCTGCATGAAATTCTCAATGATATTACAAAAGTAAGTCCCGTATCTTTTGAACCAACGCTCGACTATGTGGCCATCAAAATTCCATTGTTTCCCTTTAACAAATTTCCCCAGTCTAAACAAACGCTCGGCCCACAAATGCGCTCAGTTGGCGAGGTATTATCACTTGGTGCAACATTTAATGAAGCCTTCCTTAAGGCCCTCCGAATGAAAGAAATGGGTCTAGAAATCCCCACTCTCAATCAACTCAAAACCCAAACTGAAGAACTCACATTAAAAAACATCACTCAAAGATTACAGACTCCCCATGAGCTCTCCTTACTTTCAGCTTTAGACGGTTTGAGATTAGGTATGAATGTAGAAGAGATAAGTTACCTTACTCATATCACTCCTTGGTTTATTGAAGAAATTCAAAAAATTATTCAACTTGAAAAACAATTAGGAGAAATAAGTAAAGAGCAGCTTTCTAAAAATGATTTGATCACGGCAAAAAAAATGGGCCTATCAGATAAATACATCGCATTCTTATTAAATACATCTCAGCAAGATATATTTGAACGCCGTTTTAATCAAAATATATTTCCAGTTTATAAAGCTGTCGATACTTGCGCGGGAGAATTTAAGGCGCAAACACCATATTTTTATTCGACTTATCATCATGAGGGTGAAAACGAAGCTCGCAGCTTTGAGGAAAAATCAATCGCGATTCTAGGTTCTGGCCCTAATCGTATAGGGCAAGGAATTGAATTTGATTATTCATGTGTTAAGGCCAGTGAGACAGTGAGAGATTTAAAACTTAAGTCCATTTTTGTAAATTCAAACCCAGAAACCGTCTCTACAGATTATGATCATTCTGACCGCCTCTACCTTGCTCCACTTTACTCTGAAGATTTAATGGATATTTTTTTAAACGAAAAGCCCCATGGAATTATTGCCAGCTTTAGCGGACAAACAGGAATTGCAGTTCGCGAACATTTAGAAAAAAGTTTTAGAGCTGATTATATTAATTTTAATTTTCTCGGATCAAATTTAAAAACTTTAGAATTAACCGAAGATCGACAACTTTTCTCACAAATCATAAAAGACACAGAACTATCAATTACACCTTCCGCAGAAATTAGAAACCATAAAGAACTCATCAATGCAATTACAGAAATTGGCTTTCCAATCATCATGCGACCAAGCTTTGTTATTGGCGGTGAGTCGATGTATATTTTTAAATCGAAAGATGACTTAAATGACATGACATCAAACTTAAAGGATTTATTGCAAAGAGGACAGACTAAATTCTTAGTTGAGCGATATCTAGAAAGAGCAATTGAATACGATGTCGACGTCATCATTGATCAATTTAATCAAAAGGTCATAGGCATTTGTGAACATATTGAATATGCCGGTGTCCATTCTGGAGACTCTGGAATGATTACTCCGCCAGTAATTCTCACGGACAAATTACAACATAAAATGGAACGAATAGCCTTTAAGCTTTGTGAGTTACTCAATGTGAAAGGTCCCATCAACTTTCAATTTGCAATTAAGGATGAAGAAATTTATTGTATTGAAGCAAACCCACGTGGTTCGCGTACTTTACCTTTTTTAAGCAAAGCATATCAAAAATCTTTTCCAACACTCGCTACATATGCACTTCTGGGAGAAAAAATGCCTTCTCCCCAAATTCATCGCCCAAATTATTTCTCAGTCAAACAATCGACATTTCCGTTTGATCGTTTTTTAAGTGATAATTTACTCTTGGGCCCAAAAATGAGATCTACAGGTGAAACAATGGGGATCGACTACGACAAAGATAAAGCGATTTTAAAATCATATCGTGGAAATTATCCCAAACTAGATCTATCCTTAAATCAGAATAAAATTTTACTAAGTCTTGCGGACGGTAACAAAGAACAGATTCTCACATATTTGAAACCATTAACTAAATTGGGTATGCAATTTCTTGCTACTGAGGGCACTTATCACTATATCCAAAAGCAAGGAATCAAAGCGACTCTTGTTGA
>Ga0255169_1000138_pt1 | contig 39422 bp, 44 predicted proteins | sample Atl_Miss_RepC_8d_FD_183179 | JGI IMG/M metagenome (GOLD analysis project Ga0255169, IMG submission 183179) | Freshwater microbial communities from Altamaha River, Georgia, United States - Atl_Miss_RepC_8d | ecosystem: Environmental > Aquatic > Freshwater > River | place: USA: Georgia | collected...
ATCTGGGCGGCACGATCACCGGCGCGCACCGTACCTGGCTAGATCCGTCAGGCCACGACAAGGCGCCGATTGCGTCCCCGCGACGGGCCATGGGGCACCTTCTCGGGCACGGCGTCCGTTTCGGCGTGGCCCACGACGTGATGGTCGCCGGGGAAGGGATCGAGACCATGCTGTCCCTGCGCATGATCCTGCCAGCTCTGCCGATGGTCGCCGCGCTCTCGGCCAATCACCTCGCCGCCCTGCTGCTTCCGCCGACCCTGCGCCGTCTCTATGTCGCTCGCGATACCGACCCGGCCGGTGACGCCGCGACGGCCAGCCTGTGCACCCGCGCGGAGGCCGCCGGGATCGAGCCGTTCGTACTGTCGCCCTGCTTCGACGACTTCAATGATGATCTCCGCCGCTTGGGTATTGAAGGGCTCCGGGCATCGGTGCGCCGGCAGCTCGCCCCGCCGGACATGGTGCGTTTCCTGGCCGTGGCCGTGAGGGGATGAGCACGGGCACGTGAATCTCTTTATCATCGGTCGCTCTGCTGCCCTTCGGACCGGACAGGAGCGCGCCCCGGCCTTCTAGAGGGGCGATCGGACGGCAGGCAGCCCGGTCCCGCAACGGCGGTCCTTCAGCTTTCTTCCCCTGCCGGCTGCGCCGGCATTCCTCGCGAGGCAAGAAAGCCTCGGCCCGCCGTCCTCCGCTGCGCTCCAGCCGCAAGCGGTGCGAGCCCGGTCCGCCCGCCATCTGTCGACGCCCACGAAGGCCGCGATGGGCGCGGCCGATCCGACAAAGGACAGCATCATGGCAACCAACGACGATCTCGATTTCGAGCCCGTGCACGCGTCATCCCCGACCGATCACGTCCTGGCAGAGCTGCAGCTGCATGGCCACCGTCCCTTCCAGGACGATTCTGATCCCCGCCCGCTGCCCGAAGGCAACGTCATCGCCGGCGCGGTCGTCGACATCTTCGATGCGCTGGTCTCAACCCTCACCGACACTCGTCTCGAGCCCGATCTCGAGGACCTGCTGTGGTCGACCGTCAACCTGTTCCATCGCGGCGTCGACCGGATCGAACGCGAGCTCGACGGCAATGAGCAGGCGCAGCGGCGCAGCCAGAAGGAACAGAACGGCTCCGAAATCCGCTCTGTCGAGCTGGAGCGTCTCGTCGCCGAGGGCCTGACCCTGATCGAGCGCCGCAACGCCATGGAGCTTTTCCGTGACCAGGCCGCCGAACGCTTCGAGGTCCATACCGGTTCGACCTGGCGGCCGCGCACCGGGTCGATGGTCAATCACCGGGCTCTGACTGCCGCGATGATCGACAGCCGCGAGTTCCTGGCCGCTCGTCGTCGCGCCGAGACTGAGCTGCTGGTGCCGGCCGGACCGAAGATCGCCTTCACGGGTGGGGCCGACTTCAACGACCACCAGCTCATCTGGGCCACCCTCGACAAGGTCCGCGCCAAGCATCCCGACATGGTGCTGCTGCACGGTGGTTCGCCGACCGGCGCCGAACGCATCGCTGCCCGCTGGGCCGACAGCCGCAAGGTGACGCACGTTCCGTTTAAGCCGGACTGGACCCGTCACGCCAAGGCCGCACCGTTCAAGCGCAACGACCAGATCCTGGAAGTCCTGCCGATCGGCGTCATCGTGTTCCCGGGGTCGGGCATCCAGGAAAACCTGGCCGACAAGGCGCGCAAGCTCGGCATTCCCGTGTGGCGGTTCGGTTCGGGTGGCGCGTGAGCGCCACCTCCTTTCTGCGTCTACGGGGATACCCGGATCTGGTGAGAGCAAGAGGAAGGCCAGGAGCGGGTGGGTCGCCGGGCCTTCAGAGAGAGCGGGCGGCGGCTCGCCCCTTCCTGCTCTCCGGGTCATGATCAATGTCTGCTTCACCTTTGACTTCTGAATCCGCGTCGCGGCGCCAAGGTCCCGTAATGCATGGCGCTCTTGCCGTTCTGCCGTCTGCAGAGACGACTGAGCAGGACTTGCTCGGCGGATTGCTGGCTTCAGCGCAAGGGAGCGAACAAGCTTCTGCTCTCTTGCAGCACTTTCCGAGCATTGGCCATGTCATCGCAGCCGAAGCGGCGCAGCTTCGCGCCTTCGGATTAACGGGCCGCGACATCACCGCGTTTCGGCTTGTTCGCGAGATCGCGTGCCGCATGGCCCGAGCCGAGGTGCGCAAGCGTCCCGTGCTCAGCAACTGGCAGGCGCTGATTGCCTACCTGCAGATGGCAATGGCCTGCGAGCAGGTCGAGCAGTTCCGAATCCTGTTTCTTGGTACCAAAAACAATCTCATCGCTGACGAGGTACAGCAGCGGGGCACCGTCAATCACACGCCTGTCTACCCGAGGGAGGTCATCAAACGAGCGTTGATTCTAAACGCCTCCGCTTTGATCGTTGTCCATAATCATCCATCCGGCGATCCAAAGCCGTCGCGGGACGACATCGAGATGACGCGGGAGTTGAAAGCAGCTGCCAAGTCTCTCGAGATCGAGCTGCACGACCATCTCGTGATCGGTCATGGTACTCATGCTTCGTTCCGCTCGCTTGGACTACTGTAGAATCGCGGCTTCCTACAGCATGCCGGGTCTGAACTGCGATCGCCGGCTGATGACCTTGCCGGCGATCATGAACACGCCGTCACCGGTGTAATGCAGCGTCTCGGGATGCTTGGGCGAGGCCGCGACATGCGCCTTCACAACCTCGAAGATGAAGAAGTTGTACTTGGAGATGAGGCTGCCATCCGCCAGCCGGCATTCGAAGCTGGCATGGCATTCGGCGATCAGCGGTGCGTTGACCTCGTGCGCCTTATGCGGGGTCAGCTTGAACTTCTCGAACTTGTCGATCTCCGCCCCGGATGTGTTGCCGACCCCGACCACCTGATCTGTGAGCGCCGTCGTCGGAAGGTTGATGACGCATTCCTTGCTGCGCCGGATCAGACCGAAGCTGTGATTGCCGCCGGCGATCACGCAGCCGACCAGGGACGGCGTGAACTCCATTACTGTATGCCAGCCCATGGTCATGATGTTGCGCTGGTCGCCATGCGCCGAGGTGACCAGCACGATCGGTCCGGGTTCCAGGTAGCGCCGGATTTCGGAGACCGGCAGGTCGATCTTGCGGCGGGGACGCGCCATCTTTCCTCCCTGGGCTGGAGTGACGTTCCTCGAGTTCATCAAGGTCCAGCGTCTCTCATTTGCAACCCAAAGTCTCTCTTCTGCCACGTTCAATCCTGATAAGATCCGCCGGCGCCATGGTGGTGGTGGAAGGCGCGACCGTTCGCCCCTGGTCACGGAGACCCACCATGCTTGCTACCGGTATCGTTCTCAGCATCCTCGGCCTTGGCTTCTTTTGCTGGCTGCTGTTCACTCTGGCCATCTATGCGCTTCCCACCTTCGCCGGGCTCGCCGCGGGATTGGCGGCGTTTCACAGTGGGGCCGGCGTCTTGGGCGCGATCACTGTCGGATTGCTGGTGGGCGGGGCGATCTTGGCGCTTGGACAGTTCGTTTTCGCGGCCACGCGCATGCCGCTCCGCGCTATTGTCGGCCTGGTCTATGGCGTTCCGGCTGCCATCGCCGGCTATCAGGTGTCGTTGACCTTGGCGGGCCTCACCATGCCCGGCAGCATATGGCAGGCGGCATTTGCTGTAATCGGCGCTGTTGTCTCCGGCTGTACAGCCTTCTCGCGACTGGCACTGTTGGCTACGCCGCCGGACTGGCGGGACACGGTTAGCGCTTACTCACCTGCCAGTGGGCGGCTGCACGGCCAGGGCCGCTGACACTTTCTCGTCTTCCTCATCGAACAGGTTGGCAATGATCAAGGCGGTGAACACTGTCTCGGCCTGCCCGGCGAACGCAGCCCTCCGTGACCGCTTCGAGGAGGCGCCCCTCTGGCGGGCCGACAGAGTGCAGGTGCGATGCTCTATCGACGACCGGTTGGGGTGAGACGATGCCGTCCTTTTTCTACGCTCTGGCCGCTGTCTCTTTGCCCGGCATGCCGGGCCTCTTGCGCAGCCGCCATCAGGTTGGCCAGGACTTCTCCCGAGGAGCTGTTCGGCGCGCGACCACGGCCTCTCTTTGGCTTGATCTGGCCAGAGGACGGCTGCGCCTCGATCGCCTGAGCCGCAACGGCGGCGGTTCGACTTTCTTCCCCTGGGCTTCGCCCATTCCTCGCGCGGCAAGAAAGTCGCCCCGCCGCCATCCTCCGCTTCGCTCCGGCCCTGCGGGTGCGGCGTCGATCGCCTCCGGCCTGCAGATCGCCATCGAGGCCGCGATGGTCGCGGGGCTCGAAACAGCACAGGAGAAGTCACATGGCCAACATCGGTTCCTTCAAGAAGTCCGGCAGCGAGTACCAGGGCGAGATCGTCACCTTGAGCGTCCAGGCGAGGGGTGTCCGCATCGTCCCCGAGGCCAACCGGTCCAACGACAACGCACCCAGCCACCGGGTGTTCGTCGGCCGGGCCGAGATCGGGGCCGCCTGGTCGAAGCGCTCCAATGAGGGCCGCGACTACCTCTCGCTCAAGCTCGACGATCCGAGCTTCAACGCGCCGATCTTCGCCAACCTGTTCGACGACGAGGACGGCGCCGGCTTCAGCCTGATCTGGTTGCGCAGCCGCAAGAAGAACGGCGAGTAAGCCGAGGCTCCGAGCCCCGCCCGGTCCGCCGGGCGGGGCTTCTCTATGCTCGGGCGGCCGTGATCTCTGAAAGCCAGAAGGCTGGGCATGGGATAGCGCCTGTAAGCTATCGATCGTTCTTTCGTTCGTCTTCAAGGACTGAAAGGATTGGGCGCATCCGGCTTCGCCGGACCGGGCTCTATGCGGCCGAACAGAGGGAAAGCGGCCGCACGAAGCCACCCTTCGGTTGAAGCGAGGGAAGGGTGTCTTCGCCTGACGGTTACGATCCCTTGCGCTCACGACCGTGATTTTTGAGCCGGCTCCGTAAACAGGTCGGACGGGCGCACCTTCAAGGCCTCGGCCAGTTGCCAGATCGTCAGGAGAGTGACGTTCTGCAGCCCCCGCTCGATCGCACTGACGTGGGCTCGGTCGACACCCATCCGGACGGCGACGGCCTCCTGACTGAGGCCCGCTGCCAGTCGATAGGCACGGACGTTGGCGCCGAACACCTTGCGAATGTCCATCCGCAGGATAGGAGGCAATCGCGTATTCTGACGCTACGTACTATAATACGCGGCGCAATCTGCTGGCGCGGCGGCGTCTCTATGCTTTTATGCAGATCAGGCCTCATTCACCTTCACAGTCCGCCGGGTGAGCATGGAAGTTGATCGATGTGATGCGTGGCTTGCATCGCCAATCGGCGTTGGACTGTGACTATGCGGTGGTTGGAGTTCCAACGAATGTTCTTCTCTCGCTGCGATTCCTGAGATGACGACGCCTCCTTTTGAGGACTGCCCTCCTGAAGGCGACGTGGTCACGTCGTACGACGAGCGCCATTTCGCGACCTATCTACGTTTGCTGGATGCGGCAGCCGAGGCCACAGACTGGCGAGAAGTCGTGCGTATTGTCTTCCAGCTTGATCCGGAGTTGGAACCCCATCGCGCCCGCTTGGTTTACGATACTCATTTGTCCCGGGCTCAGTGGATGACCGAGAAGGGCTTCCGTGATCTCTTGCGCGCATCGCGCAACTGACGAGCAAGCCACCAAGAATGGGCTTTAGATACCCGCTTGGGGGCGTCTTCGCATGACATCGCGCGTTCGGCGTTCGGGCTCTTCAACAACCCTTGGTCGCATGAAAGGGTTGGGCCCGTTAGCCCTGAGTTCGCGTAACGGAGTCTTTGATGTCCAAGAGACCCGATTGGAGGTCGCCCGACTATGTCGAAGCGTTGAAAAACCTTGATCGTGCCGGATTTGCCTGGGAATTCCTGCGGCGCAATCCAGCGTACCGGGAAGATTACGACCGGCTTGACGAAGATCCGGAAGAAAGTGAACTGAGCCCGGAGAAGGTGGGAGGAAACTGGGGGCTTTCGTTTCGCTTGCGACCCCTCGGTCGATGCGTCGACCACGCAGGTATCGTGGCGGCCTGAGCTGCTTCCCCATGCCGTGCTGCTCGTTCCCGCACCCAAGGGTTTCGAGGACGCCTATCGGTTCGAAGCAATTGACCGCTTGCCGCCATGGATAGATCTACATTGCGGCGGGGAGCGGCGCTGCATCGTGAATGATGACGATGGCCCCCATACCTTGTGCCTCGAAGGTGATCGCCCGGCACTACCCATGGCGGCGCTCGTCCCCCTGGATGAGACCGTTCTCCTTCGCCTCGCCGGTTTAGTCCGCCTCAAGCGCCGCCTCGATCGACACCCGGCAGGCCCGCTACCGTCCGCCTGGCAGATCACAGCGCGTCTTCGCAAACGGCTTCTCGATATGATCCGGGCGCTCGACGGTCGCTTGGAAGGGGCAAGCTATCGCGAGGTGGCACGGGCACTCTATGGCCCGGAAGCGGTTGCGCGCTTCCCCTGGAAGACGTCTTCCGTTCGGGGGCAGACGATCCGATTGGTCGCCGATGCCATGGCCATGATGGACGGCGGTTACCGAAAGCTGCTGCGTGCCAGCCGCTAGCCTCCGCGACATCAGGGCAGGGGGTATCGCCAACCTCGACGGCCAGTCCGTCATCCTCCCGGCCCGCGAATCTCCGCCACCGTGACCGTCGTTACGCCGTCGCCTCTCGACGGCTCTCGTCACAACCACGGAGTCATCCGCATGCCCGATCCTGCCGCCGGCCTGCCGCCGCGCTTCTTGCGAACGCCGGAAGCCGCACGTTTTCTAAGCCTCTCCGGACGGACCCTTGAGAAACACCGGACCTACGGTACGGGCCCAACCTACCGGAAGATCGGCGGTCGGGTCGTGTACGCGGTCGACGATCTCAAGGCCTGGGCCGACCGCGGAGCCAAGACGTCGACCTCCGATCCCGGGACGGGGACTGTGCTGCCGGCAAAGCCGCACATGAACCCGCTCGCCAACGCTCCTCGTGCTCGGCGCTGAACGGAGGCCAGACATGACCTTCAAGCACGAGCGCATCAGCGAGCGAGACCAGCTCGACCTGTTCAGGGCGTTGCCCGGCGATCTCGCACCGCGTGACGCCCAGGACCTCATGGCCTACCCGTTCTTCTCACTCGCCAAGTCGAGGCGCGTACAGCCCATCGACTACCGCACCCGCACGATCGCCATACGGGTCGAGGCCGTGCCGGATCATGGTATGGCGACCATCTGGGACGCCGATGTGCTGATCTGGGCTGCGTCGCAGATCGTCGAAGCGAGAGACGCGGGATTGAAGACCTCGCGTCTGATGGCTGCCACACCTTACGAGATTCTGACGTTCGTCGGCCGTGGCACCGGCGCTCGGGACTACGATCGCCTGAAGGCGGCATTCGACCGTCTCCAGTCGACCAGCGTGCAGACTTCCATCCGTCAACCTGCAGAGCGGCGGCGCCATCGCTTCTCCTGGATCAACGAATGGAAAGAGACTGCGGACATCCACGGTCGCCCTCTCGGCCTCGAGCTCATCCTGCCGGACTGGTTCTATGCCGGTGTTCTGGACGATGCGCTGGTGCTCACGATCGACCGTGCGTATTTCGATCTGACGGGTGGTCTGGAGCGCTGGCTCTATCGCATCGTCCGCAAGCACGGCGGCCGTCAGCCTGACGGGTGGAGCTTCGATTTTTCGCATCTGCATGCCAAGTCCGGCAGCCTCTCGCCGCTCAAGCACTTCGCCTACGATGTGCGCGAGATCGTCCGCCGACAGGCACTTCCCGGCTATCGGCTTTGCATCCAACGCGGTTTGCGCGGCGCCGAACGGCTTGAGTTCGTGGCCATCCCGCGCGATCCGTTAGTCCATCGGCCGGTGGGTCCTTCTGGGGACAAGCTGTGACTCGGCTCGTGCTTTCGGGGACGTGGGCCATCGTGCCATCGGGGACCCGATCCTCGTGCTATCGGGGACCAGAATCGCCGGATTTCCTTTCGCCCTCAATGGCTTCGCGCCTCCTTAACTTCCCTAACCCAGATTCCTTCGGAATCTGTCTAACGCACCAGACTTGTCCACCGCTGGGGATAGCAGCCGCGCCGGGAAGGGACCGCTCAAAAGGCGCGGGCTCGATTCGGCCACGAGGTCGCGCATGACCGATCTCACGCATGTCGAACTGCTGTGGCTCGAGAATCAGATTGAACGATGGATGCGCTTCGGCCGGCCGGCAGACGAACAGATCCTCGATCGGCGACGGCGGATCCTCTCGTTTACACCCGGTAGTGTCTTCGGCTTCGTCCGGTGGGCTGCCAACGACTACGGCACGATCGCTTCACGCATCGACATCCTCCGTGCCGTGCGCCCAAGCGAACCCTGCTCGACCATCCCATACGTGCGGCCGGGTGCGGACATCCTGCTGCGCGCGTCCGGCTGGCCGAAGGTCAAGCATGTGCTGCAGATGATCGATATCGTCGAGGCGCTAGGCGTCGATCCCGCCGACGCGGCCCCGGACTATTGGCGCCACGTCCACAGTCGTCTGGCGGTCGGGGAAGCGCTGAGGCCCTACACGATGGCACGCCACAAGGCCTGGCTGCTGCGGCAGAGACTCGAGCCGTGACGCGCCGTGTGTGCGTTTCGCTGATGGGGATGGGAGTAGGCCTCCTGCTGGCGCCGGCCCTCTTGCAGTCGCATCGCATGCTTCTGTGGAACGCGTCGGCCAGCGTCCCCGTCGGACTTTACTTACTCGAGACCACCGACACGCGGTATGTTTCCGAACTGGTTGCTGTCCTGCCGCCTGACCCGCTCGCCCACTACCTTGACGCCGGCAACTACCTGCCGCGCGGCGTCCCCATGCTGAAGCATGTCCTGGCACTTCCCGGTCAGACCGTCTGTCGAGAGGGTCTCGTCATCAGCATCGATAAGATGGCTGTTGGAACGGCGCGCGAACGAGATCGGCGCGGGCGTTCTTTGCCAGTCTGGCAGGGCTGCCGCGTCATCTCGCAGGACGCGCTCTTCCTGATGAATTTGCAATCGGCCGACTCGCTGGACGGGCGGTATTTCGGGCCGCTGCCGCAAACAGCCGTCGTCGGTCGCGCGCATCCAATTTGGACAAGGGAGGATTGACAATGCCACGTCCCCGTTCCGAACTTCTCGCAAGCCTGTTCACTGCGCGTCGCAATCCTTCCTCCTTCCCGGCCAGCATCCGTCACAAGACCATCGGGTTGATCGTGTCGCTGGCTGCCCTGCTGCTCATGTCGGCCGCCGTCTCATCGGGCGGTGTGGCCCGTGCCGAGCCAGCCACTGCAGTCATGCCAATGACCGCGTCGGCCGCCGGTCCCTATGCAAACCTCGTGCGCGAAGCGGCCCAGCGGTTTGGCGTGCCGGCATCCTGGATTGGAGCGGTGATGGCCATTGAAAGCGGTGGTGACGTGCGGGCTCTTTCATTTGCGGGGGCGATGGGCTTGATGCAGATCATGCCCGAAACCTGGGCTGGTCTGCGTGTCCGACATGGTCTCGGTGACGATCCGTATGATCCGCGCGACAACATCCTTGCGGGTGCGGCCTACCTGCGGGAGCTTCATGAGCGCTATGGCTCGCCCGGTTTTCTGGCCGCTTATAATGCAGGTCCCGGGCGTTACGACGAGCACTTGGCCACAGGCCGAGCGTTGCCATACGAGACGCAACTCTACGTGGCTACCCTCGCGCCGCTGATCGGAGAACGGCCGGCCGATGACATTGTTACCGCCGGCCGTCGCATCGTTCCCTGGCAGGAAGCGCCTCTATTCGTGACGCGGGATCAGGACAATTCCGTAGTCACGCCGTCGGGGCCCAAGACGACAATTGAGCGGCCATCAGGCGACCGGTATGCCGAGAGCTTGTCGCGGTTAGAAGCAAGGACCGACAGCTTGTTTGTTCGCAATGGAAACGCAGCGCGTCTGCCCTGATGCGGAGAGCAGACGAGTGGATCATCAAGCTGTGCTCGTGAGAGTGCTCATGAGGTTCATCGGCTCAGAGACCCAGATCATGGACGGCAAGATAAAGCGGGTGGCCCCGCTGCCGTCGCTGTGCTCCTAAAGTCTTGTCTGCACGTTGCTTTTCGACGGCGACGCGCCGGCTCTCGGCGGCGAGCCTATGGCTCTTGAAGCATTTTTGTCTTTGTTTTCAATGCGCTTGGCGCCGTCGCTCTTTAGGTAACCCTGCCGACGCTGCGCTGGAACCACCTTTATTACGCCCTGCAACGACGCTCGTGTTCTGGCGCTTGCAGACATTCGTGTTGCTGCCAATCGTTATGCCATGGCAGGCGATGATGACGACTTCCGTCTCCGGCCCGGAAGAATCCGGGATGGCGTCGACGCGCGGATCGGCAGGCGCCGTGCCGGGAGCGGGGGCAGCCGTGCGTCGACCTTCAACGGGCAAATTCAGCAGGCTATTCGACGGGCCGGCGGCAATCCCTCCCGGGTAGGCGATGTCGGGAAGGGCCGCGGCCGGTTCAACGAACGGGGGCGCGGTGCCTCGGTGGCTGCGGCATTGAAAAACCGGAATGCCTGGAGCCGAGTCGATGGCATCCGCACCCGCTCACGTCGGGTGGCGGTCAAGGCTCGCATCGTGAAGCTTAATCCGCAGCGAGGTGCGGCCGGGGGACGCCAGTTCGTCAGCGCCAAAGCTGTTGATGCCCATCTGCGGTATCTCCAGCGCGATGGAGTGACGAAGGACGGAGAAAAGGGCCAAGTCTACTCGGCCAGCCAGGATGTCGAGGATGGTCGTGCATTCGTGGAACGGGGCCGGGAAGACCGCCACCAGTTCCGCTTCATCGTGTCGTCCGAGGAGGGTGTCGAGCTCTCTGATCATCGCGCGACCACCCGCGAACTCATGAAGCAGATGGAGGTCGACCTTGGCACCCGCCTTGACTGGATCGCGGTCGATCACCACAACACCGGCCACCCCCACACTCACATCATCGTTCGGGGCGTGACCGACGATGACAAGACTCTCAACATCGCTGGCGATTACATCGCTTATGGCATCCGGGAGCGAGCTAGCGAAATCGTAACGCGGGAGCTCTGCCGCCAGACCGAGCAAGAGGTGTCCCGTGGCCTGGAGCGGGAGGTCGATGCGGACCGCTTCACGCGCCTCGACCGCATGCTGCTCGCCGAGCAAAGGAGCCGAACCGAGTTCGCCGACCTGAGGCCGGACCGGGACATGCTCGAGAGCCTGCGCCAGAATCGGGCGCTGCTGATCCGACGGGCGCGCAAACTGGAGCGCATGGGCTTGGCCGCCGAGGTCGAGCCAGGCCGGTGGACGGTCTCGCCCAGGGCCGAACCTGTCCTGCGAGATCTGGGCGAGCGCGGCGACATCATCAAGACCATGCACCGGGCACTGGACCGTGAAGGGTTGGCCGACGCTCGCTCCGTCGCGGGCTATGTCCTTCATCATGAGGAGATGACGGCGCCGATCGTTGGCCGGGTGCTCGACAAGGGGCTGGCGGGCGACGAGATGGGCGAGCGGATGCGGCTGGTCGTCGACGGCGTGGACGGGCATGTCCATCATCTTGAGATGGATTCTGCCCGCGTAGAGAATATTCAGCGCGGCATGATCGTGACCGCCGGTGCCGCCGAGGCGGGACCGCGCGCGTCGGACCGCAATATCCTCGCAATGGCGGGGGAGGAAGGGATCTATCGGCCGGCCGCACATCTGGAGCAGGCCGTCGGCACCGTCGAGCGTATCGGCGGCGATCCCGCGGCCTACGTCCGATCCCATGTCCGGCGCCTGGAGGCGCTGCGACGGGCCGGCCATGTCGAGCGGATCGACGCCGACCACTGGCGCATTCCTGCCGATCTGGCCGAGCGGGGGCAGGCCTATGACCTCGCACGGGCGGGCGCGTCCGGTCGGGTGACCGTGCTCTCGGCGACGGGGCTTGAGCAGCAGGTCTGTCATGATGGCGCGACGTGGCTTGACCGGGAACTGGCGTCTCGGCAGCGCACCGTTCTGGCCGAACACGGATTCGGCCGGGACGTGACCGCCGCGCTTGCCAGGCGCCGTCGATGGTTGGCCGACAGGGGCTATGCCACGGATGTCGGCGACGGGCGGCTCCGGATCTCCCGCGACGCGGTGCAGCGGCTCGAGGCGCGCGACGTCGAGCGCGTCGGCCGCGCGCTCGCCGCCGAACGGGGGCGGGAATGGCAGCCCGCCATTCCAGGGCGCCACGTTACCGGGACGCTGGTCGGATCGACGCAGCTTTCGAGCGGACGGTTCGCCATACTCGACGACGGGCTCGGCTTCAGCCTGGTTCCGTGGCGGCCCACGCTCGAACAGCATGTCGGCCGACTGGTTTCTGGCGTCGCCTTGCCCGGCGGTGATGTCAGCTGGTCATTTGGCCGACGTCGAGGACTGGGCCTTTAGCGGGGAAGAAGAACGACGCTGCCAGACGCCTTCCGCAACTCTGCCAGATTGCACGCCAGAACCGCCGCGTGAGCGCTCCGTTCGTCGTCGGCATTGAATAGATGGCAAGTGACCGCTTGATCTCCTCGGCATGTCCGCGACGAAGATCCTTTGGGGGCAGATCACCCTCGTTTTCGCAATCGTGCTCGTAACGGTATGGGCATCGACACAATGGACGGCCTGGCGGCTGGGTTATCAATCCCAGCTTGGCCCACCATGGTTCGAGCTTGCTCACGTTCCGATCTATTTCCCTCCGACCTTTTTCTGGTGGTGGTACGCCTTCGACGCCTATGCCCCAGCGATCTTCGTGGAGGGCGCCTGTATCGCGGCGTCTGGTGGCTTCCTCTCGATCGCAGTCGCGATCGGCATGTCGGTCTGGCGGGCGCGCGAGGCGAAGAACGTGGCGACCTACGGATCGGCGCGTTGGGCGACAGCAGTTGAAGCCCGCCATGCAGGCCTGATCGGCCCGGACGGCGTGGTCCTGGGCAAGCTCGGCGCCGACTACCTGCGTCATGAGGGACCGGAGCACGTTCTTTGCTTTGCGCCGACCCGTAGCGGCAAAGGCGTCGGCCTGGTCGTGCCGACCTTGCTGACCTGGCCGGGCAGCTCGATCGTTCACGACATCAAGGGAGAGAATTGGGAGCTGACATCGGGCTTCCGGTCCCGGCATGGTCGCGTGCTGCTGTTCGATCCGACCAATGCGGCCTCGGCGGCCTACAATCCGCTCCTCGAGGTGCGGCGCGGCGAATGGGAGGTCCGCGACGTCCAGAACATCGCCGATGTGCTGGTCGATCCCGAAGGCGCCCTGGAGCGACGGAACCATTGGGAGAAGACCAGTCACGCTCTCCTGGTTGGGGCCATCCTGCATGTCCTGTACGCCGGGCAGGACAAGACCCTCGCGGGGGTGGCGGCTTTCCTGTCAGACCCCAAACAGCCAATTGATACGACGCTTCGGACGATGATGACCACCGCGCATCTCGGTGAGGCGGGCGTCCATCCGGTCATCGCCTCGGCGGCCCGAGAACTGCTGAACAAGAGCGAGAACGAGCGCTCCGGTGTGCTCTCGACCGCCATGTCGTTCCTCGGCCTGTACCGGGACCCTGTCGTTGCGCAGGTAACGCGTCGCTGTGACTGGCGCATTCGCGATCTCGTCGAGAACGAACGGCCGACGACCCTCTACCTCGTGGTCCCGCCGTCCGACATCAGCCGAACCAAGCCGCTGGTGCGGCTGGTGTTGAACCAGATCGGCCGCCGGCTGACCGAAGAGCTTCACGCCAAGGGGCGGCGGCACAGGCTGCTGCTCATGCTCGACGAGTTTCCCGCCTTGGGGCGCCTGGATTTCTTCGAATCGGCGCTGGCCTTCATGGCTGGTTACGGATTGAAGAGCTTTCTCATCGCCCAGTCCCTCAATCAGATCGAGAAGGTCTATGGTCCCAACAACGCCATCCTGGACAACTGCCATGTCCGTGTGTGCTTTGCCACCAATGACGAGCGTACCGCCAAGCGCGTCTCGGATGCGCTCGGCACCGCCACCGAGATTCGTGATGCCAGAAACTACGCCGGCCATCGGCTCAGTCCGTGGCTCGGGCATCTCATGGTTTCTCGGCAGGAGACGGCGCGACCGCTGCTGACCCCCGGTGAGGTCATGCAGCTGCCGGCGAGCGACGAGTTGGTCTTGGTCTCTGGCTGCCCGCCGATCCGGGCCAGGAAGGCCCGGTACTACGAAGACCGGCAGCTGACCGAGCGTCTGCTTCCGCCGCCCCAGTTGGAGCGGCCGAGACCTCCCAGCGGCACCCATGATGACTGGAGTGGCGCGCCTGTTCCCTCAGCTTCGACGGGGGAAGTGGCGAACGGCCTTCAGGAAGGGCAGCCCAGTGACGATCCCGCCAATGGCGGCATTCGGCGGGAGCCGGAGCTTGGCGAGCATGAAGACATCGTGCCCGAGCCAGTGACGCCTTCGCCCGAGTTCGAGTTTGCTGAAGACGAGGCCGATGAAGACGCGGTGCGCGCCCGCCGTTTACGCGCGACGGTTCGGGGGCTCGCCCGCCAGGCCGCGATGGACCCTGGCGATGGCATCGACCTGTGAGCCGATAGATGCGTACCAAGCATACCTTTCGCCTGCCGCCCGATCTGGCGCTGAAGCTTGCCGACTATGCGTCGCGCAAACGTGTGCCGCAGGCTCATATCGTGGAGGCCGCACTCGCCTCGTTCCTGTCGCCGGATGCCTCCGAAAGGTTAGAAGGAGCGCTTGGCCGCCGGCTGGACCGGCTCGTTCGACAGGTCGAAAGGCTGGAACGCAATGTCACCATCTCGAATGAGGCGCTCGCGCTCTTCGTGCGCTTCTGGCTGACCACTACGCCCTCTTTGCCTGAAGGCGCTCAACAGGCGGCGCAAGCCAAGGGGCGCGAGCGGTATGAGGGCTTCGTCGACGCTCTTGGCCGGCGCTTGGCGAAAGGTCGGACGCTGGCGGAAGAAATCGCGCGGGACATTGAACCAGGTGAGGGCGCGGCAAGCGCTTCGCCCCAGGATCCTCTGTGAGCGGTCACGCGTATTCATTCGACGTTCCACGCCTGAGTACTACGATCCCTTGGTTGTTGTTGCGCCGAGCGTATTGCTCCTTCTTTTAGTCGACCCGTTCGACGGCCGCTGTTGCAGCGCTGCAGATCGGGGTGACGATGACGGTCCATTCCTTCCAGGCAGAGGTCATTTCCCGGGGCGCGCGCATGCTGCGCACCGCGCTCGGGCCGGCGATCGCGAGCTGGCTCGAAGATCCGACCGTCGTCGAAGTGATGCTCAATCCCGACGGTCGGCTCTGGATCGACCGGCTTTCGAGCGGTCTGGCCGAGACGCAGGAGAGGCTGGCAGCCGCCGAAGGTGAGCGCATCGTGCGGCTGGTCGCCCATCATGTCGGCGCCGAGGTCCATCCCGGCAGCCCGCGCGTATCGGCCGAGTTGCCGGAGACGGGTGAGCGGTTCGAGGGGCTGTTGCCGCCCGTCGTTGCGGCGCCGACTTTCGCGATCCGCAAGCCCGCGGTCGCCGTCTTTACCCTCGATGACTATGCCGCCGCGAACATCATGACGATGAGCGAGGCCTGCGCGCTTCGGCAGGCCGTTGCCGATCGCCGCAACATCTTGGTGGCCGGCGGCACTTCGACCGGCAAGACGACGCTCGCCAACGCGCTCCTGGCTGAGGTGGCCAAGACGGCCGACCGGGTAGTGCTGATTGAGGATACCCGCGAGCTGCAATGCCGCGCCGCCAACCTCGTGGCGTTGCGCACGAAGGATGGCGTGGCGTCGTTGTCCGACTTGGTGCGTTCGTCCCTGCGGCTGAGGCCCGATCGAATCCCGATCGGTGAGGTGCGGGGCGGCGAAGCGCTCGACCTCTTGAAAGCATGGGGCACCGGCCACCCGGGCGGCGTCGCAACGATCCATGCCGGAACGGCGATCGGAGCGTTACGGCGCCTCGAGCAACTCATTCAGGAAGCCGTCGTCACGGTGCCGCGCGCCCTGATCGCCGAGACGATCGATCTCATTGCCGTGTTGTCGGGTCGGGGAAGTGCCCGGCGGCTGACGGAACTCGCCCGCGTCGAGGGCCTCGGCGCGGGCTCGGACTACGCCCTCTCACCCGCAGGAGAACGTCAATGAAATGTTTTGCCGTGCAGCGCGCCGTGACGGCGGCCGGCATTCTGTCATCGAGTGTTTTAGCCCACTCCTCGGCAGCGTTTGCAGCAGGTTCCAGCATGCCCTGGGAACAGCCGTTGCAGCAGGTTCTGCAATCGGTCGAAGGGCCGGTCGCCAAGATCGTTGCGGTGATCATCATCATCGTCACCGGTCTTACCCTGGCCTTCGGTGACAGCTCTGGTGGCTTCCGGCGGCTGATCCAGATCGTGTTCGGCATCTCGATCGCCTTTGCCGCCTCGAGCTTCTTTCTCTCGTTCTTCTCGTTCGGCGGTGGGGTCCTGGTCTGATGACGGAGCCCGTTGCCGGTTTCGTGGTGCCGCTCCACCGCGCCCTGACCGAGCCGATCCTGCTGGGCGGTGCGCCGCGCTCGATCGCGATCCTCAACGGCACGCTGGCGGCGGCCATCAGCCTGGGACTGCGCCTGTGGGTGGCTGGCCTGCTGATCTGGCTCATCGGTCATGGCCTGGCCGTCTGGGCGGCCAAACGCGATCCGCTCTTCGTCGACGTCGTACGCCGTCACGTGCGCATTCCCGGCCGGCTGGGTGTGTGAGGAGGTTGCCATGATGAATCTCGCCGAATACCGGAACTCCGCCACGCGCTTGGCAGATTTCCTTCCCTGGGCAGCGCTGGTCGCTCCCGGTGTCGTCCTCAACAAGGATGGCTCGTTCCAGCGAACGGCCTGTTTCCGCGGCCCCGATCTCGATTCGGCGGTACCGTCAGAGCTGGTTGGCGTCGCTGGGCGGCTGAACAACGTCCTGCGGCGCCTTGGATCGGGCTGGGCCCTCTTCGTCGAAGCGCAGCGGTTGCCTGCCAGCATCTACCCGGAGGGAAGGTTTCCGGACGCAGCATCGGCACTGGTCGATGCCGAGCGCAAGGCGGCCTTCGAGGAAGCGGGGGCGCATTACGAGTCGGCCTACTACCTGACCTTCCTCTATCTGCCGCCGGCCTGGGAATCGGCCGGCGCCGAGCGCTTTCTTTACGAAGGCCGCCACAGCGCCACGGGAACGGATGCTCGTGAGGTCCTGGCCGGCTTCACCGATCGCACCGACAGGGTCCTGCAGCTCTTCGATGGCTTCATGCCCGAGTGCCGCTGGCTCGACGACACCGAGACCCTGACGTACCTGCATTCCTGCATCTCGACCCGTCGCCAGCGCGTGCGCGTGCCGGAAGTGCCCATGTATCTCGACGGGCTGCTGGCCGATCAGCCGCTGACGGGCGGTCTCGAGCCGAAGCTTGGCGATTGTCATCTGCGCGTTCTCACGATCGTCGGCTTCCCCGGAACGACCACGCCGGGACTGCTCGATGAGCTCAATCGCCTGGCCTTTGCCTATCGCTGGTCGACGCGGGCCATCATGCTCGATAAGACCGACGCCACGCGGCTGCTGACGCGCATTCGCCGTCAGTGGTTCGCCAAGAGGAAGTCCATCGCGGCCATCCTCAAGGAGGTGATGACCAACGAGGCCTCGACGCTGGTCGACACCGATGCTCACAACAAGGCGATCGATGCCGATGCGGCGTTACAGGAGCTCGGCTCGGACGCGGTTGGCGCGGCCTACTGCACTGTGACCGTCACGGTATGGGACGCCGACCCGCGCATCGCCGATGAACGGCTGCGTCTCGTCGAAAAGGTGATCCAGGGCCGCGACTTCACCTGTATGGTGGAAAGGATCAATGCCGTCGACGCGTGGCTCGGCTCTCTTCCCGGACATGCCTACGCCAATGTGCGTCAGCCGCCGGTTTCGACGCTCAACCTGGCGCACATGATCCCGCTGTCGGCGGTCTGGGCGGGGCCGGCAACCGACGAGCACTTCGATGCGCCGCCGCTGTTCTTTGGCAGGACTGAGGGGGCGACACCGTTCCGGTTCTCGCTTCATGTCGGCGATGTCGGCCATACGCTCGTCGTCGGCCCGACGGGCGCCGGCAAGTCCGTGCTGCTGGCCCTCATGGCTCTGCAGTTCCGACGCTATGAGAAGGCGCAGGTGTTCGCCTTCGACTTCGGCGGTTCCATCCGTGCCGCGGCGCTGGCGATGGGTGGGGATTGGCACGACCTCGGCAGCGCGCTCGGCGAAGATGAGAGGGAGCCCGTCGCCCTCCAGCCGCTGGCGGGGATCGACGATGTCGCGGAGCGAGGCTGGGCGACAGACTGGATTGCCGCCCTCATTGCCCGGGAGAAGATCGCCCTCACGCCCGAGGTAAAAGACCATGTGTGGTCGGCCCTCGGATCGCTGGCATCGGCGCCCGTCGAAGAGCGGACCCTGACAGGACTGTCGGTTCTGTTGCAATCGGCCAACCTCAAGCGGGCCCTCCAGCCCTATTGCCTGGGAGGGGCCTATGGCCGTCTGCTGGATGCAGAGGCCGAACGGCTCGGCAGCACCTCGGTGCAGGTCTTCGAGACCGAGGGGCTGATCGGTACCGGCGCCGCGGCTGCCGTGCTCGCCTATCTGTTCCATCGAGTTGAGACGCGTCTCGACGGCAGTCCAACCTTGTTGATCGTCGACGAGGGTTGGCTCGCCCTGGACGATGAAGGCTTTGCCGGCCAGTTGCGCGAATGGCTGAAGACCTTGCGCAAGAAGAACGCCTCGGTCGTCTTTGCGACGCAATCGCTTTCCGACATCGATGCCTCTGCCATCGCGCCGGCCATCATCGAGAGCTGCCCGACCCGGCTCTTCCTGCCGAACGAGCGGGCGATCGAACCGCAGATCATGGAGATCTATCGCCGCTTCGGTCTCAATGATCGTCAGATCGAGATTCTCGCCCGGGCGACGCCGAAGCGTGACTACTACTGCCAGTCCCGCCGCGGCAATCGGCTGTTCGAACTCGGCCTTGGCGAGGTCGCGCTTGCTATCACGGCGGCTTCGTCGAAGGCCGACCAGGCCCTGATCGAACGGATTCTCGCCGAGCATAGCCGCGAGGGCTTCCTTGCCGGCTGGCTTCAGGCCCGCGGCGTGCCGTGGGCTGCCGATCTCATCCCCGACCTCAGCATAGGAGAACTGTCATGACTTCTATCCGTCGTTGCGGCGTTACGCTCGTGGCCATTCTCACTCACTCCAGCGGTGCTTTGCCGGCCGCGGCGCAGATGCACGTGTTCGATCCCACTAATTATTCGCAGAACCTGCTGACCGCGGCTCGCACACTCCAGCAGGTCAACAACCAGATCCTCTCGCTGCAGAACGAAGCGCAGATGCTGATCAACCAGGCGCGCCATCTGACGAGCCTGCCATACTCCTCTCTGCAACAGCTCCAGCAATCGATCGGGCGGACCCGGCAATTGCTCGGCCAGGCGCAGAACATCGCCTACGACGTCCAGCAGATCGATCGGGCGTTCTCGACGACCTATGCGCCGGCGTCGGCGGACCAGTCGGCCCAGTCGCTGGTCACCAACGCCCGCACACGTTGGGAGAACTCCGTCGCGGGCCTGCAGGATGCGCTGCGCATCCAGGCGACCGTTGTTGGTAACCTCGACACCAACCGCGCCGAGATGTCAGCTCTCATGGAGGCGAGCCAGGGGGCGGCGGGTGCGCTGGAGGCGGCGCAGGCCGGTAACCAGCTTGTCGCCCTACAGGCGCAGCAGCTTGCCGATCTCACGGCGACGGTCGCTGCGCAGGGGCGGGCCCAGAGCCTCGAGGCGGCCGCGCGGGTGGCCGCCCAGGACCAGGCGAAAGAGCAGCTTCGCCGCTTCCTTGCGCCCAACACGGGCTATCAGCCGTCGACCGTCCGCATGTTCCACGAATGAGCCTGCCGTATGGGCAGAAGGCACGGAGTGAAAGCCGATGGGCGGCACAGGCGTTATCGACCGATTCCTCGCAGTCTTTACCAGCTACATCGACAGCGGCTTCGGGTTGCTGGGCACCGAAGTGGGCTTCCTGGCCGCCACCCTGGCCGCCATCGACTTGACGCTGGCCGCGCTGTTCTGGGCCTGGGGCCGGGACGAGGATGTCATCGCCCGGCTGGTCAAGAAGACCCTGTTCGTCGGAGTATTCGCCTACCTCATCGGTAACTGGAACAGCCTGGCCCGCATCGTATTCGAGAGCTTCGCAGGCCTTGGCTTGAAGGCCTCTGGCACTGGCCTGTCGGCGGCGGATTTTCTGCGGCCGGGGCGGGTCGCCCAGGTCGGCCTCGATGCCGGGCGGCCGCTCCTGGAGTCGATTTCTGGGCTGATGGGCTACATCAGCTTCTTCGAGAATTTCATTCAGATCGTGGTGCTGCTGTTCGCCTGGATCGTGGTGCTGCTCGCCTTCTTCATTCTCGCCATCCAGCTCTTCATCACCCTGATCGAGTTCAAGCTGACGACACTCGCCGGCTTCGTGCTCATTCCCTTCGGACTCTTCAGCAAGACCGCTTTTCTGGCCGAGCGGGTGCTGGGCAATGTCGTGTCCTCGGGCGTGAAGGTGCTCGTGCTCGCGGTCATCGTCGGGATCGGCTCGACGCTCTTCTCCCAGTTCACCTCCGGCACTGGGGTCCAGCCCTCCATTGAGGACGCCATGGCGCTGGTGCTGGCCTCCCTGGCCCTGCTGGGCCTCGGTATCTTCGGACCCGGCATCGCCAACGGCATCGTCTCGGGCGGACCCCAGCTGGGGGCCGGCGCGGCGGTCGGGACCGGGCTTGCGGCCGGGGGGCTTGCCGCCGCAGGCGGAGCCCTGGCCACCGGCGGTGCGAGCGCGCTGGCCGGAGCCGCGGGCGCAGCCGCCCGGGGCTCGGCGGCTCTGGCAGGTGGCGCCGCGACCGCCTACCGCGCCGGTGGTCTCTCGGGCGTGACCGGGGCGGGCGCATCCGCTGCGGCAAGCCCGCTCCGCCGGGCGGCTGAAAGCGTTTCGAGCAGCTTTGCAGCCGGCGGGCGCGCCGCTGCCGGCGATGCCGAGGGCGGTGCTGCGGCTGCATCGGCAGACACTCCGCCCGCCTGGGCGCGGCGGATGAGGCGGAGCCAGGCCGCCAGCCACGGCGCCTCCGCCGCAACGCATGCCATCCGGTCCGGCGATCACGGTGGTGGCGGCTCCTCCATCGATCTTTCTGAAGGGAACCATTGATGTTCAAGCGTTCGTCCGTCCGCTACGGCCGCACACCCGTGCCGGAGACGCCCTACCAGAAGGCCGCGCAGGTCTGGGACGACCGGATCGGCTCCGCGCGCGTGCAGGCCAGGAACTGGCGCCTGATGGCGTTCGGTTGCCTCGTGCTGTCGGCGGGACTGGCAACAGCGCTCGTTTGGCAGGCCGCCCGGGGGACGATCACGCCCTGGGTCGTCCAGGTCGACAGGCTGGGCCAGGCGCAGGCGATCGCTCCGGCTGACGCCTCCTATCGGCCGACCGATCCACAGATCGCGTTTCACCTTGCGCGCTTCATCGAGGACGTGCGCGGGCTGCCGTCCGACGCGGTCGTGCTGCGCCAGGGCTGGCTACGGGCCTACGAGTTTACGACGGATCGCGGGGCGGCGGCCCTCAATGACTATGCGCGCCGCGCCGATCCTTTCGCCAGGCTCGGCAAGATGCAGGTCTCCGTCGAGGTCTCGAGCGTCATTCGGGCATCGCCGGACAGTTTCCGGGTAGCCTGGACCGAGCGCCGCTACGAAAGCGGCCGGCTCGCTGGCACCGAGCGGTGGACCGCCATCCTCACCATCGTGATCGAACCGCCGCGCGATGCCGATCGCCTACGCAAGAACCCGCTCGGGGTCTTCGTCAATGCCATCAACTGGTCGAAGGAGCTCGCACAATGAGGTATCGCACCATGCGGCCAGTCCTTTTCGTCTCCCTGCTGGCGGTCACCGGATGCGCGTCGACCAAGCCCCCGCAGATCAGCTACGACGAGAGCGTGCCGCCGCTCCCGGTGTCCTCGGCACCTGCCGAGGATCCGCTGCCGCGACCGCTGCACATTCCACCGGCATGGACCCCGGCGCGGGGAGGGCCCGGCGATGCGAGGGATCCGGTGGCGCGCGTCGAGGCTGCCAATGGCGCCGCACGGGTGGAGCCGCGCCGGGAGGGCTATTTCAACGCCGTGCAGGTATTCCCGTACAGCCCGGGCGCCCTCTATCAGGTCTACGTCGCCCCGGGACAGGTCACCGACATTGCCCTGGAGCCTGGCGAGCAACTCACCGGCTCAGGTCCGGTGGCGGCTGGCGACACGGTACGCTGGATCATTGGCGACACCGAGAGCGGTAACGGCGATACCCGGCGCGTCCATATCCTGGTCAAGCCGACCCGGCCTGCCATCGAGACCAACCTCGTGGTCAACACCGACCGGCGCACATATCTCATCGAACTGCGGGCGCACGAGCGGCCCTATATGCCGTCTGTCGCCTGGTTCTACCCGGAGAGCCGAGGCAAGAGCCTTCGCGCTCTGCCGCCGGTGCCGCTCCTCCCTGAGATTGCCCAGCGCCGATACCGATACTTGATCGACGGAGATAAGCCCCCCTGGCGGCCGATCAACGCGTACGACGACGGCCGCAAGGTCTATGTCGAGTTCTCACCCGGCATCGTGCAGGGTGAGATGCCTCCTCTCTTCGTCGTCGGTGCGGATGGCAAGCCGGAGCTCGTCAACTCCCGGGCATATGGCAACGTCCTGATCGTCGACCGCTTGTTCGCTGCGGCCGAGTTGCGACTGGGCGGGGAGAGCCAGCAGATCGTCCGGATCGTCCGTACGGACGGAAGACGCTAGCGATGACCGATCAATCTCAGTCGGATTCGCCGCAGTCGACGGCCACTCAGCCCTTCAGGCTGCGATCGGAGGGACCCCGAGTCATGCGTCTGTCGCGCACTGTGCTGATCGGCGGGACGGCGCTGACCCTGTTCCTGGTCTGCGGCGCGGTGCTGTGGGCTTTGCAGAGCGACCGGTTACGGGGTGTCTCACCCCAGGAACTCTACACCACCGACCGGCCGCGCGTGGCGGACGGTCTGGCGGCGCTGCCGCGCGACTACACGGGTGTTCCTCGGGATGTCCCGCCACTCGGGCCGCCGCTGCCAGGCGATCTCGGCCGGCCGATCGTGGCAGCTCAGGGTCAGCCCGGTCCATCATCGCCCGATGCGGAGCAACAGCGCCGGGCGCAGGAGACGGAGGCGGCGCGCGTCAGCCGCCTGTTCGCGCCCGGCAATCGTCAGACACAGGCTGGTGGCGCGGGTATTCCCCCTTCTCAATCATCAATGTCGGCGGGGGCTGCGGCGACAGACGAAGCCTCGATCCAGAATGGACAAGACCGCAAGGTCGCCTTCATCAATGCGCCTGTCGATCGGAAGACGACGACTCCCGATCGTCTGGTGCGGCCCGCTTCGCCGTTTGTGCTCCAGGCCGGCGCCGTCATTCCGGCGGCGCTGATCACCGGCCTTCGATCCGACCTGCCGGGACAGGTCACCGCCCAGGTGACGGAGAACGTCTATGACACGCCGACGGGTGGCGCGTTGCTCATTCCGCAAGGGGCACGCCTGATCGGCGTCTACGACAGCCAGGTCAGCTTCGGACAGTCACGTCTTCTGCTGGTCTGGACGCGGCTGCTTCTGCCCAACGGCCGCTCAATCGTGCTAGAACGACTACCTGGGGCGGATGCCCGCGGTCAGGCCGGTCTGGAAGACGGCGTCGACCATCACTGGGGTTCCCTGTTCAAGGCAGCACTTCTCTCGACAATCTTGGCGGTCGGCACCGAACTGGGATCGGACCAGAATGATAGCGATATCGTCCGTGCACTGCGCCGCGGTGCGGGAGACACGCTGAACCAGGCCGGGCAGCAAGTGGTGCGGCGCAGTCTCAACGTCCAGCCCACCCTCACGATCCGCCCCGGGTATCCGGTCCGGGTCATCGTGACGCGCGATCTCGTGCTTCAGCCTTACCGCAAATAGGAGAGACCCGATGTCCAAGCTCAAGCTCGGTGCCATCCTGGACGAGAAACCTGTGAAGCTGACGGTGGATTTGCCGGCAGCAATCCACCGGGATCTCGTCGTCTACGCCGAGGCCCTCGGCCGTGAAACCGGTCAGACGGTCGACCCGGCGAAACTCGTGGCTCCTATGCTGGGTCGGTTCATGTCTACGGACCGAGCCTTCGCCAAAGCGCGGCGGTCCGCGAGAGGCTCGACCGCGAAGCATGAAACTAGGTGAGGGTGGTTGGATGATGTGTTTGCCGGAGCGTCTCCAGGAACCGGGCGAGAGCCGGATTGCGATTGTGCTCCTCCCAGCATGCGGTGAAGGTAATGTGGCTCGGACCCGACGCATCGCGTAGCTCGCGGAAGCGAACACCGGAATAGTTGAGGCGTGTCCATGATTCACAATGAATGCTGACGTGAAGACCAGCTTCGATCATCCCTAGAACGTTTTCGTTGCTGGTGTCCCACGTTTCTATTCTGGGGGCATCGCCTGGTGCCGCCAGTTTTTTGAGGATCAGGTTGCGCAGATCCGACCCCGGATCCCAATGGCTGAGAAGGAATGTCTCACCCTTCAGATCACTCCAATCGATGACCTCACTGTTGGAGAGCGGGTGTCGCGAAGATAGCGCTGCCACTATGCGCTCCGACCACAAGGAGATTGAAGGCCCACTATGTTGCCGTGCCTCACCAACAATGATGGCAATATCCACGTTTCCCGATACGAGTGCAGCTATCAACTGAGCCGGAGATCGTTCGATGACGTGTATGGCGACTGCGGGAAATGACTTGATGTGATCCGCCAGGACAGCGCTTACTTTGCTGGTCGATACACCCGTCGCGAAGCCTGCTTTGAGCACACCTGCTTCTCCATGGTCGGCCAATTGCGAGGCCTTGACCATGTGGTCGATTTCTTCGAATAGACGACGAGCGGCATGTGCCAAGCTCTTGCCGGCCGGGGTTAGGCGTACTCCACCACTCGAGCGGTCGAACAAGGAGACGCAGAGTTGCTCTTCAAGATGCCGAATGCGGCGGCTCAGTGCAGACTGCTTGATGTTGAGGGCTGTTGCGGCTTGTCGAAAGCTTCCGTGCTCGGCGGCAGTAATCACGCTACGCAACGAACTTAGATCGAGATTCATAGTTCGACCACGCGCTTGTTGCAGGGATTGAGAGAGCGTGAAACGCCCGTGCCTCTCGCTGAGCCCTTGATAGCGGGCGAAGCATCGCGCGAATATTGCCGTCAGCATACATCTCTGCAATCTCCAGCTGACGAAGCCGACCTTACGGCGTGCGTTGTTGTAGAACATCGTTGCCTTGGTGGCTTGCCCACCCGAGATCAGGGTCGCCTAGGGGCATCTCCGAAATGCGATCACCATACGGTTTGCCCAGCGTGTTCATTTTCTGTGTAACATTGCAGGCAGGCGTTCCTGCTAACTCGGGTATCAGGGAGTCATTCTCCGGTGATAGGGTCAAGCCGGTGTGAGCGCCCGGCAGCAAGCTAGCCATACCCACCAGGGTGATGGTTGGTGACTGAGCGCAGGCGCGCCTGTAGTTCGACCGGCCCGTCCTCTGCCAGAAGCTTTTCAAGTGCTACTCCGAGCTCGTAGCGAAGGGCGTCCACCATTTGGTAGGCAACCTTGCGCCCGCTCTCCTTGAGGCGATCTGCAACAAGACGATCGAAGGCGTCGACATTGGCCAGGCGGCCGGCCGGCGGCCAACCAACGGTTTCAACGTATTTCACGAATATGTCTTGGACCTTTTCGGCCAGACGTCGATAACGCGCCCTTGCCTGAGGGAGGCCTCCTCGCCTTCTCGGCAGCGTGGTTGCGGTCCCGAGCGTGGAGCGCCTGCTGGCACTATCGAGCCGCCCGCCCCGCAGGATGTCCCCAAAATGGATCTTCATTTTCTCGTAAGAGGCGGTCCTGGCTGCTTGGATCACCACGGCAAGAGTCAGATCACACATTCTGATCGAGTTAGTAGGAGGTATGACTTGTTTTTCCATCCTTTCCGTCGGCATGCTCGCCGGCCTCGCCCTCATTGAAATGCGCTGAGACGAAGCTCGGCGGGGGGAAGGGTTCTTTGTGCGGGCGAGCGCACATTGCCGACGTACGTACCGCGGCATCCGGATCTTCCTGAGTCGCGACAGCCACCGCGATGAGCCACGGCCGTGCGCATCGTCTGTGGCAGCGCGCGACGCTGCAGGTGCCCTGCTTAGTTCGTGTCGAAGCTCAAGAAGAACGACGCGGCACCCGTGTTGGCAACGGGCCGGCGCGCGACGGTGTGTGGGTCCACCCCGCTCAGGCCTGTTGCAAAACCGTCCCTGAAGGAACACTCGAACGACCAGGAGGCGCCCGTTCTTCCAACTTAACCGTGGGCCGAAGAGTCGAGGCAGGTCATACCGGTTCGGAGGAACTGGCTACTCCGACAAACCCGGACCGGTTCATCCCAAAATGGCAACAGTAAGCGTTCCAGAAGCTGCTCGATTGGCTGTATCTTCTGAAACGCGGGCTACTAACAGCGAGTAGCAGGCGATGTATCGGCGTTCATTCCGAGGATTAGCCGGCCTTTGAGCAATCTGAGGCAAGTAGAGTTACTGGGATTCTCTCTCATCTGTATGACCACACAGTCTGTTCGGAGACAAACCACCTTGCATCTACAAGAGCTAAACATCCCGCTTTGGGGAGGAATCCATGCACGCTGACCGTCGTTCGACCCTGAAACTGCTCGGAGGCGCGGCGCTGACGACCGCCGCGCTTCCCTCCCTGACGTTCATGGCTATGGCGATGGAAGATGTTCCGCTTTCGCCCGTGAACCAGAACTTCAAGCGGGGCACGATCCATAGTCTGGACGCGGCGACGCGCAGTTTCGTCATCGTCTGGGAAGACCTCGGCCGCGTGAAACTGAAGGCGGCCGGCCCCGTCAGCAATTACGGCGCGCTCCGCGTCGGCCAGATCATCGACGTGCAGTGGTCCGATTATGTCGACTTCCTGATCGCCCCAACCACCCCCGCCGTGACTGCCCGCGCCGAAGCGATGACTGCTCAGGGCGCGCGCATCGAAGGCATTCCCGGCGCCTGGGAGCGCCTCCACCTGTGGTCGATGGCCGGCATATGCACTAAGATTGATCTCGCGACCAACACCGTCTCCCTGATCGGCGCCTCGGGGAGCGAGCCCGGCAAGCCGGCGCGCGAAAGGGGCGAAATCATCCCGATGCCGCAGATCGTCACGGAAGCAGGCAAGGTTGCGCTGAAGGCGATCAAGCCGGGCACGCCGATCACAACCGTGTACAGCGTTCAGACCGCATTCAAGGTCACGGTCTTCTCCTTGTGGTAGTTATCCACGGCGGCAGAGTTCGCGGCGAAGTTTCAACAGACCACCGCAGTGTCCGCTTCCGCAACGGCCTGAGACGCTGCGCGATGTGGGGCTTCCCGATGCAGAGTCTCCGGTCTTACCTACCATTCGTTCTGGGTTTTGATCCGGCGCGGCTCGATCCAGCGGCACCTTAGCTTCGCCAACCTCCACAACGTGCCGCTGTTCCTCGGGGAGACGGGCGAACTCGGCGACGAATGGACCGAGGAGTTCCGCCGCCTGCGCGAGGCGCACGGGATCGGCTGGTCGTTCTGGACCTACAAGAACCTCGATAATCCAGCGACCATCGTGTCGATCCCGCTCCCGCCGTCATTGCTCGCGATGCAATTTTCCCGCGACTGGTGAATGACCGTTGCCCACCAGCGCCTGCACCCTCAATGACACCGCATCGACGAAGCGGATCCAGGCGCCTCTGCTGCCGCCCGAACGGGCCTCGAGGGCACGCTTCACCAACGCCCTCGAGTTGGCGTGGCGCCAGTTGCCGAACGCGGCCCGGATGGCGGGCGCCTGTTCGTCGAGGATGCGCAGGACCAGCTGGAGGATGTGATTGCTGATCGGCTCCCAGTCCTTGGTGGAGGAGTTGTAGCTGCCGCCCATGACCGCGGCGTTCGAATGCTTGTTGGCGCCATGCATGCGGTAGCCATACAGCGCGTCGTGGATGGCGATGGAGCCCGTCAGCAGGCCCGCGAAGGTCGACAGGTAGTAGTCGAGATAGAGCCTCAGGTCCTGGTCCGGAACGACGAGTACGAGGTCAACGAAGCTGCGGCGGAACATCATGCTCGCCATGCTGTTGGTGGCGCTGAGCGCCGTCCAGTTCGGATGGAACGTCAGCCGGCCGTTCGCGGGGAAGGCGAATTCGCCCGTCGCCGCATCGATCCTCGGCACGATGGCGGCGTCGAATGCCTTCCTGGCCGACGCACCCTGCTCGAACCACCAGGCGGTGCCCGCCAGCAGATGGTCGTCGCCGTCGATGATGTGCGAATCGCAGTAGGTGAGCGCGACCGGAAAGTCGGCGTTCATGTGAGCGCACAAATGCCGCTCGATGAAATTGTCGTACCATCTGTCGTCGGAATCGAGGAAGCCGACGAATGGCGTGTCCAGCCGGGCGAGGCCGCGCTTGATCGCCCCGGTCTGTCCGACATTGGTGTCGAGGCGGACATAGTCGAACCTCGGATCGTCGAGCCGGGACAGGCAGCTGCGAATTTCCTCGTGGGAATTGTCGGTCGAGGCGTCGTCGACGACGATGGTTCGAAGGTTGCGACAGGACTGGCGGGCGACCGATTCGATCGCCCGTCCCACGAAAGCGCCATTGTTGTAGTTGGCAATCACCACACCGACCGGGGGCGCGAAAGGCATAGATACCGTTTCCGTCTGCAGAGTTGGAAGTGGGGGCGATCGCACGAATTATGCTAAGCTCTAAAGACGGGCGACGTTTGGGTGACCTGCACTCTCGATCCTTCGCCTTCCCGAGAACACTTCAACGAGGTACGCCCGCATTCAGGTGGATCAATCGTTGCCAACCGTTTCGCCATGGCACGCGCCACCGGGGCCTTCTGATACTCCGCCACGATCTCCTGGTAGCGCGTCAACGCTGTCCCACACGTTCTCTCTACTGCTGGGGTTTGTTCTGCCAGCCCCAGGTGCCAGCCATTTCCTGTGCCATACGCGCCGCCATCAGCGCATAGCCACGGCTATCCATCAAATCCCGCTTCGGATGTATGTCGTCGCTGTAGATCGTCTCTTTCTCGTCCTTGAAGACATCGAGGAGGCTGCGGACCTGAATATTGCGCTCGCGTAGTATGAGGAGGCGCCGGACGATCTCGACGTAGCGTTCGCCATACCTGCGATCGGGCGTCGCACGGCTCTCCTCCGGCGTCAGGACCTTGCCGACGGCGGGTACAGGCTGCAGGAAGAACATTGACTTGATGCCGAAATCGCGTGCGGTGACGTCCATCACGCGGATGTATTTGGCGTACTGCGCGGTCTGCCAGTCCATGTAGGTTGTGGCTGAATCCGTGATGTCGCTGGGGAGGCTCATCATCGCTGAGTAGGTCTTCGCGCCGAAACCCGAGCTGTCGTCGGCGGGCTTTGAGGCCAGGGCCGATGCCACCAGGTAGGCGGCATGCGAGTGGCTAGTGAGACCGGTACCCAGCCAGCCTGCGATGCGGCCCATGAACCAGCTTATCGCCAGGCTGCCAAAGCCGTCCTTGGCGACTATGGGATTTACCCCGAGATAGTTTGCCGCCGGCATCTCGAATCGGACTTTGAGGCCGGGCTGGATCAGGTGCTGCTCGTTATAGCCGTCGAGCGTCACAACTGCGTCGATGAAGTCGCCGTAGATGGCCAGAAGGATTAGCTGTTGCGGTTGCTTCCATGCGCCCAAGCCCCCGTTCAGTACCAGGAAGGGCTGTCCGGTCGGGCTGACATATGACTTGTTGAGCTCTTCCTCCAGGAAGCTGCGGCGGCCGGGCTGGTTGAGTTGGCTGATCTGCGAGGCGACAGACCCGCCGGCGAGCAGAATCACGTACCGGTCGGGATTGCGGCTGACCGGATAGTTATCTCCCAGCATACCGAGGTTGTTGGCGGTGGGGACGCCGCAGGGATCGTCACGGTGGTGGACGAACGCCAGGTACGGGTGCGGAAACATCGTGTCGACGTATCGGCAATTGCTACCGCCGCTGCCGGTGATGTCGTGAATGTAGGTGTTTCGCGACGTGGCGAAGAGTTCCCTGGCCGGGGTATAGCGGCCGTCCCGTATTGTCAGCCACGCCGTCGAGAGAACCTCGAGCCCTGCAAGCGCTCCGATCAGCCCAAGACACAGGGCAGCAAGCCTGAGGCTTGTTTGCCGTGTACAAATCCTATTCGCCATGACGAACGTTCGCTTCAATACCCTACCAACAGGCCAGTGCAGACCGGGCACACACAGCAACATTGCTCAGGCTACCAGTCGAAGCAAAATGCAGCCATTTTGGTGGCAGTCGTCACTGCGGCGTGTCTGCCCTTGGCAGTCGCAGACTTTGGATCAAGGCGCGGAAATGCTGGTGAAAAGATCCGTGCTGTGCTGAGAATCTTTATGCTCGGTACATACTGCTGGAAACTCACTACTGGACTTTACCTGATTAGCTCGATCTGCGGACTTATCGATGCCGTATGTTTTCTGGCGCTAGGTCATGTTTTCGCTGAGATGATGACCGGCAATTTGCTCCTGCTCGCGCTATCAATCGGTAAAGGCCAGCTAATTGAGGGTAGCGAGCAGTATCTGCCAGCGATTCTTGCGTTCACTTTGGGCGCCCTGATTGGCGGACGCCTCCTGCGAGGCCCCCAGAAGATGCGGGAACGGCGTGTCGGCTTCGCCATCGAGGGAGCAATACTGTGGGGCGCCACTGCCCTTGCCGCGGTCGGCAGTCCGACCGTCGGCAATCTGCAGGGCCAGGTCCTGATCGCCCTGTTGGCGCTCGGCATGGGGATTCAGAACGCGATGATGCGAGTGCATGGTGTGCCTGACCTCGCGACCAACGTCATGACGATGACCTACACCAGTATCATCGCAGACTCCGGCCTGTCGGGCGGCGACAACAAGAATTGGCGCCGGCGCGCTCTGTCGATCGGTTTGTTTTGTGCCAGCGCTGCGGCTGGCGCGCTGCTGCTGAGCTTCGGCATCGTCTGGCCGCTGCTGCTGGCTGCGGTCGTGTTCACCCTCGCGATGGTCCCGCTGATGCTTGGCGAGGCCGAGCCGCGCTAGCTTGGCATCAAAGGCTGCGGCAGGGAGCGGAAGCGGTAAGTCTCTGGAGACCGTTGGATATCAGTCCCATCCCCTCCGCCATTAGCCGCTGATCTGACAATCTCTCTCGCATCGGCGAGGCTCTCGAAAGCCCAATAGCCGCGGGCATTTGGAGTTAGACCTGTTGACTGGCCTCGGGATCGGAAGGGCCGAATGGCTCTCTCCCAGAGGCTTTCTCTCCAAAGCTGATGACTGCGGGATTTAGTACGCTTCTTGTAAGTCGCGGATCTTGTTGAGGAATTCGGAGCGTAGTTCTGCGTGTTTTGAATGAGGGGTCGGTCGGGCGGCGGAACTGGGAGCGAACTGCAGCGGGCGGTCAACGCCGACCATGCCCTCTAGGACCCAGAGTGCGAGGCCAGCGCTTCATCGAATAGAATGCCGAAGTTGCGCGTCTTCGCGGCGGCAATCCGAATAGCCACGAATGCACGCCTGTGACGCGGCTCATACGGCCGCTAGGACGACGGCGGCCGGGGGCGCGGGATCGGGCAGGCGCCGGCGATCACGTCGCCGGCCTCGGCGTCGCGGATCGTGTCAGCGTCGAGGTCGGTGCGGAAGGTCGCGTGGAAGCGCTTGATCATGTTGCTGAGGCCGACCGTCAGCGCGATGTCCATGACCTGCTGTGGCGATTAATGCCGTGCCAGCGCGCCGTAGGTCTCGTCGTCGATCGGCTCGAGCCGCGTCGACTTGCGCGCGTAGGCGATGACCGCCGCCTGCGCCGGTGCATACAGGCCCTCGGGTGGCGGATCGTCGGCCAGCCGCGCCATCTGCTCTTCCGTCAGTCCTATGCTCCGACCGCGCACCGTGTGAGTGGGAATTCAATAGTAGCAGTCGTTGACCACTGTGGCCGTGAGGTAGGCGAGCTCGGCATCCCGGGGCTCGAGCGTCGAGCCCGACCGGTAGACGACGCGGATCAGCTCGCCGAGCGCTCGTCCGGCCTCCGGCCGGTTGGCCAGCGCGCGATACAGGTTGAGCATCTTGCCGCGCGCCTTGCCGGTCTGCTCGAGGAAGGAGCGGCTGTCATCGGACAACGCGGGATCGTCTTCATGCAGGAGTGGGATGCGGACCTTGGAGCCACTCTAGGCGCGGTCACGCGTCAAGTCACGGCGGCGCGCACCCGGAAGCGTGGGGCGCGCCATTCGCCGTTCTGCATCACGGCCTTCAGCCGCTGCACCGCCTCCCACAGCTCGACATGCGACAGATAGAGTGGCGCGATGCCAAGACGCACGAGGTCGGGCGCCCGGAAATCGCCCACCACACCGCGCGCCTTGAGCGCCTGGATGATCGCGTAACCTTCGTCGTGGGCGAACACGAGGTGGCTGCCACGCTGCGCGGCGTCGACCGGCGAGGCCAGCACGAGGCCGCTGTCGCCGATCTCCTGCGCCACGAGGTCGGCCAGCAGCGTCGTCATGCGCGTCGACTTCTCTCGCAGTCGGTCGACGCCGGCCTCGGCGACGATGCCGATCGCTTCTTCCAGCACCGCCATCGAGATCACCGGCGGGGTGCCACAGATCATGCGCGCCATGCCGGACGCCGGACGGTAGCTGTCCTCGAACGCGAAGGGTGCGGCATGGCCGAGCCAGCCCGACAGCGGCTGTTGCATCGCCGCGTGGTGACGGCGCGCGGCGAACAGGAAGGCCGGCGCGCCGGGCCCGCCGTTCAGATACTTGTAGCCGCAGCCGACCGCGAAGTCGGCCTTTGCGCCGTCGAGATCGACCGGCAGAGCGCCGGCACTGTGGCTGAGGTCCCAGATCGCGAGCGCCCCAGCGGCGTGGATGATCGCGGTCAGGCCCGCCATGTCCTCCAAGCGCGCCGACTTGTAGTCGACGTGGCTGTAGGCCACCGCCGCGACGCTGTCGTCGAGCGCGTTGGCGAGGTCGCGCGGCTCGACCCGGCGCAGCGTCGCGCCGTCGCCCAGCAGGCGGCACAGCCCCTCGGCGATGTACACGTCGGTCGGGAAGTTGCCGGCATTGGTGACGATCGTCCGTCGACCGGGCCGCAGCGCGAGCGCGCTGGCCAGCGCCTTGAACAGGTTGATCGACGTCGAGTCGCAGGCAACGATCTCGTCCGCCGACGCCCCGACCAGCGGCGCGAGGCGCGCCCCGACGCGCAGCGGCAGGTCGATCCAACCGTGATCGTTCCAGCTCGATATCAGGCCCTGTGCCCACTCGACCTCGACCGTCCGGGCCGCGCGCGCTGCCGCGACGCGCGGCATCATGCCGAGTGAATTGCCGTCGAGGTAGACGAGCCCCTCGGGGATAACGAACCGGTCACGGAAGGCGCGCAACGGATCGGCGCGGTCGAGCGCCTCCATGTCGGCGCGGGTGTGCATTGTCAGCATGGCGCAACTGTATGTGAGAGAGATCACTTACGAAAGGCCAAACCGGGCGTGAAATGCCGCGCATGACCCGCGCTGTCAGCCGCGTTATGTTATCCGCCATCTCCCATCAATCTGGTGGACTGCATCTACTTCATGGAGCAGACGCGCGGGAATGGTCACGTACCCGCCGATTTCCAGCATCCTCTGCCAGCGAAACGCCCGGGCGATGGCTTTAATCAGCGTACTGTCGATGTGGGGCACCACGGTGGGCACCGGGACACCGTTCGGCGCCACGACCAGCTTCCGACCGCCTCGCTTGCGCGCAGTCAGGCCGCACTCCTCACGGGCTACGCTCCACCAACGCCGGCAGCCATCTTGCCGCTAGCCCGTGGCCTGCCCTACGTTCCGCTCCGGTCTGCCGACGGGCCGACCTATACCGCCGAACCTGACTCTTGAGTTGGTCGCCGATGGGGGCAGGCCAAATGAGTCAGATCAACGAGAGGCAGCTGGACGCTAGCGAGTTGATGCTAGTTGCTGCCCTTCACTGCAATCTGGATGAGGAAGAAGACAATGTGTACCCGAATGCTATTCACGGGCGAGCAGAACACGGTAATCACCGCACGCAGCATGGACTGGAATGAAGATCTGCTCTCCGACCTGTGGGCATTCCCGCGCGGTTTGCAGAGAACTTCGCCCGGTAGTGAAAAGTCTGTCAGCTGGGTTTCCAAGTACGGCTCCGTGATCACGTCCGCCTACAACGCGGCGTCGGCGGACGGCATGAACGAGAAGGGTCTCAATGTCTGCCTGCTGTATCTGGCAGAGTCACAGTATGGCGGTCCGGATGATCGTCCGGTCCTCTCGATCGCGATGTGGCCGCAGTATGTCCTCGACAATTTCGGCTCTGTCGCCCACGCCGTGGCCAGCCTCCAGAAAGATTCCTTCAGGATCGGCCCCTTTACGACGCCGAACGGCCGGCCGGCCTCAATGCACTTGGCCGTCGCCGATCCCACCGGCGACTCAGCGATCATCGAGTACGTGGACGGCGAAGTCGTCATTCATCATGGTAGGCAATACCAGGTCATGACCAATTCGCCGGTCTTCGATCAGCAGCTTGCCTTGAACGCGTACTGGCGTCGCATCGGGGGTATGACGTTCATGCCGGGAACGATCAGTGCCGCTGACCGATTCGTCCGCGTCTCGTTCTTTAACGACGCCCTGCCCAAGAGCGTCGACAAGAACTACATTAACGGAGTACCCGGCAAGTCGTTCGCCCATCAGGCGCTGGCCAGCACCTTAGGTGCAATCCGCGCGGTGGGCGTCCCGCTGGGCATTGCTTCGCCGACAGAACCCAACATCTCCTCGACGATCTGGCGCACGCTTTCGGACCATAAGAACGGCGTCTACTACTTTGACTCAGCCCTGTCTCCGTGCGTCTGCTGGGTCGATCTCAAGAAGCTCGATTTCCAAACTGGTCAGCCACCGAAGAAGTTGGCTCTTGCGAACGGAGTCATTCAAAGCGGGGAGACGTCGGAGAAGTTCGTGAAGGCGCAGCCCTTCGAGTTTTTCATGCCGGCCAACTAGGCGCGAAGATCGCCATTCCCGGGAGATCGGGCTTGTCCCGATCTCATAAAGGCGGAGGTGCCTTGGGCACCGCAAGAGCCGGGGTGTCGCAGGTGTGGTGTAAAGCGTCTTGTCCGCCTTGATGAAGTCTGATCGCGCTGGCAGGGTATCCTCTTGATGTTTGTGTGCCCAACTGCCCGTGGCTTCCGTTTCCGTGCCAGAAGAGCGCGATGAGGGCGTTAGTTCGGTTCCTATGATCGGCCCGTTCGCTCACCTGGCTATGGCTGCCGCCGTATTCTTATCGCTGATCGTCGCTGCCTGGATCGGCTCTACGCTGCGTGTGCGCATGCCGGATCACATGATAGATGCCGAAGCTAAGGAAGTCGTAAGACTCGGAATGGCCTTGTTGGCTAGCATCGCCGCTCTGGTGCTTAGCCTGCTAATCAGTTCGTCGTATGCAGTGTACGAGGCCCAGCGTAACGACTTGCGCGTTTACGCTGCTGACGCGATTTATCTGGACAACACCTTGCGCCTGTACGGCGAGCCGGCTCAGTCGGCGCGCGTATTGCTGCGACCAGCCATGCAAGAGACAATCGACCACCTTTGGTTGCGGCCAACGGAGAACTTGTTCTTGTTGCCAAACTCTGTGGGAGAGAGAGCGTATTTAGCGGTTCTCGAGCTGACGCCAGCCAGCGAGATACAGGCAACGATGAAGGCGCAGGCCTTGCAGATGTTGGCTCAGCTATCACAATCCCGCCTGCGCCTTTACGAGCGCTCGATTCCCGACTTGCCGCACTCCTTGATCTTCATCCTGACGGCTTGGATGGTGTGCCTGTTTGTCAGCTTCTGTCTGTTTTCGCCGCTAAAGCACACTTCGATTGCGGCGCTCGTGCTAGTCGCACTTTCGATTGCCGCCGCGCTGTTTCTGATTCTGGAGCTGTCCGAGCCGTTCAGCGGCATTGTCCGTCTATCGCATCGCCCGTTGGCCACGGCATTGCCGGCCCTATAGACGAGGAAGACGAACCAAGTAGATCACTCCGTTCATGCCATAACCCAGAAGATTCGGGGTAGTGCAGCAAGCATGTATTGTTTTGCGAAATTACATCGGAGTCCTTGCGGCTTTGGTTACTCCACTCCACTGGAAGCACCTCCATCCCCTCCGCGAGCGTCGGCCCGGCGCTCGCGCGTCCATCCAGGATCGCCTTACGGTCGTCGGCGCTAGCAGCGTCAGCCGAAGCGCGCGTGAGACGTAGGACGGGTTGATCTTCTCCACCTTGGCAATCCCTTGATGGTAGTGTACCGGCCCGTCTGCAGTATCTTCTGCCATCGGGATGCTCTGGCGATGGCCTTTACGAGCGTGTTGTTGATGTCGGTGCCATTCTGGAACCGGCGCGGCGTCCGGTGCTAGGATCAGTTTAGGTTCTCGGCCACGGAGCCTAGAACAGGCTTCGCATCTCCCGTGGGCGCGGAGGTGGACCCAATTGGTCGGTATGGGTTTGACGTCGCCGAACCTTGCTTGGTTATGATGCATTGTCTGCGCGGGGATATCTGCTGGCAAATGACCGCGACTTCAATAGACTTCTGTAGAAAATGGCGAGAGTAAAGTATTATGAATATGTTCAGCCACGGCTGCGTGCTTTTCACGGGTGTACTGATAGCTTCGTGTGCCGCGCTCGCGGCTGACGAATCGATTGAGAAGAAGTTCAAGACGCGTGACGAAGCCGCTGCCTATTTCATCCTCGTGGACGAAAACAAGGATGGCTTGATTACTATCGAAGAATGGCGAAAGCAGGGGCTCGGTGCCGAGCAGTTTGGCAAGGCCGACACGACCAAGGACGGCAAAGTCGATCAGAAGGAGTTCATTGCTCAAGCTTTCTGCTGTTGAAGTGCTTGCGCTGGAACAAAAACGATGGGCCTTGCTTCGCTGGATGGAGAAATCCGTGGCTCGCGATTTGATATCGGAAATGCCGCGTGATGTGGCTGGGACCTTGGGATTCATTGCGATCCCTGCCGTGGCGTGGATTCTCAGCGAGAATCGGCAGGCCATATCGTGGCGAACGGATCGGCGTGATTTCTGGCTCGATCGTTTTTCTGTGGGCAAACCGCAACATCGACTGAGAGAAGCCGAAGCATTGCGGTTGGGCATGACTGCGTCGGTCGGGCGGAAAGTCGACGGAACTGTCTACCCGGCCGGCAGATAGTGTGACCTGAGCCCCAAGTTTCATCCAGTCGAGAGTAGAATCCGTTCGTCATTGCTCTGAGACCCATCTTTGGATCGCCTGGGCTTAGAGTTTCCGGGCTTTGTCATGATGGCGGGCTGGGAACGCCATCGTGACCGAGCAACGTTATCGGGGCCTTCTGCCCGATCGCCCCATGCGGACGCTCCTCATTGTAGTACCTGCGCCAAGCCTCCATCTTTTGCCGAGCATCTTCAAGGCTCATGAACCAGTGCTGATTGAGGCATTCAACCCGGAAGCGCCCGTTGAAGGCCTCAATGAACGCATTGTCGGTAGGTTTGCCGGGCCGCGAGAAGTCGAGAACGACGCCTCTCGTGTAGGCCCACAGATCGAGATCGCGTGAGACGAACTCCGTGCCCTGATCGACGCGGATCGTCGTTGGATAGCCGATCCTGGTGCAGACCTTGTCCAAAACCTGGACGACGTCTTCGCCGCGATAGCTGAAGCGGGGATCGATCACCGGCACGTAGCGCGAGAAGGTGTCGACCACGGTCAGCACCCTGATCTTGCGGCCGGTCGCAAGCTGGTCATGGACAAAGTCCATGGCCCAGGTCTCGTTCGGCCGGGTGGCGTCACGGCGGCCATCGCGCAGCTTGGCCTTGACCCGGCGCTTAGGCGTTTTGTTGCGTAATTGCAAGCCCAACTCGCGATAGACCCGGCGTGTCTTCTTCTGGTTGATCGGCCAGCCCTCACGACGCAGCAACACGTGCACGCGCCGATAGCCATAGCGCACCCGCGTCTGGCAGATCTCCTTGATCCGGCTCTCCAAGACGGCCTGCCCGGGGCGACGAGACCTGTAGTGGTAGGTCGAGGTATCAACTTCCAATACCCGGCACGCCCGCCGGATCGATACACCCCACTCGCCACGCACTGCGTCGACCAGCTTGCGCTTCCGGGCAGGCCTCAGAGTTTTCGGCGGATGACGTCCTGCAGCATCTCCTTGTCGAGACTGAGGTCCGCCACCACCTTGCGCAACTTGGTATTCTCGTCCTCGAGCTGCTTCAACCGCCGCATCTCCGTCGGCAGCAGCCCGTCGTACTTGCGCTTCCAGTTGAAGTACGTTGCCTGGCTGATCCCGGCCTTCCGGCAGATCTCCGCCACCGGCATCCCGTCACTGCCCTGCTTCAGGATGAACGCCTTCTGCGCCTCCGAAAACTTCGATGCCTTCATCGCTCTCCGCTCCTTCCCAGCCTCGGGAAACAACCGGAAAACTCTAGCCAGAAACGATCCAGTTTTCAGGGATCAGAGCACATTTGGACCTGTCAGGCCCGGTATTGCAACAGGCCGGGGCACGAAGCCCCCGGTTGAGCGCAGCGCCCCGGCCTGTTGCGGAACAGAGGCGTTTCTGGCCGCGTAGGCGATCGGCGGGGGCATGTGGTTTGGTTGCCGAGAGCTTATCGTCAATCACCCCGTCGACGATTGGAGCCGAGTGTAGCGATGCCTGATGTGGCCACACCGCTCTCGACCAGATCGCTTCAGATTTTGCCGTCAACTTGGCTGCAAATCTGATTGCGGCCCAACCTGTCCTGCGTGAGCGGGATGGAGGAGTACCTACTTAAGCGCAAGTGCTGGAGCTTGGCTAGGTTGCCGTAGCAACGAAAGGGGGGGGATGGGAAGCGGACTTGCGAATTCAACGCCTCAGACAGTCGCGTAGCTATTGCCAGGAGCGGCTCCAGGAATTGAAGGGAGAGATCGTCCGCTTTCACGATGAGGGCCTCGTGCTGAAGGCCAGGATCGGAACAGCCCCTGACGAGTTCGCGGAAGGCCACATCCGGAGGCGCCGTCGATACCTGAGCCGTCGTATTGATGAGCTTAAGGTTGAACGCGCGGCGCTCACCAGGGAACTGGAAGAGGCAAAGGCCCAGTTGGACATCCCTGTCGGAGGGGTAACTCATGACGAGTCCGTTCCGGTGACCAGCTTCGGCGCGGTTGTTGCGGCAGCTGGAGAGCGACGAGAGTTCGATCGACGGCCTGCGGACCTTGACCTGGGTGACGAAGGTGACGGCGACCAGGATCAGCGTGCCGACCGTCGCGGTGAGGCCGATCAGCGGACGGAACAGGTAGCAGATGCCGAGATAGAGGGGCATCCAGGGCAGGTCGAACTGCGCCGCGGGACAGGGCCCGGACATGAAGCCGGGGATCTGGTCGAGATCGTGGACGGGTTCGGACCCGCCCAGCTGCGGCTCTCGCAGGGTGAGCTTGACCAGCAGACTATAGGCGCGCCAGTCCACCGGTCTCGGTGAAGCCGCCGGCGATCC
>Ga0255169_1000144_pt1 | contig 38096 bp, 24 predicted proteins | sample Atl_Miss_RepC_8d_FD_183179 | JGI IMG/M metagenome (GOLD analysis project Ga0255169, IMG submission 183179) | Freshwater microbial communities from Altamaha River, Georgia, United States - Atl_Miss_RepC_8d | ecosystem: Environmental > Aquatic > Freshwater > River | place: USA: Georgia | collected...
GCTCGACACTGAAATTACTAGTAACATCAAGATGCAAATCAGGACTAGGATGCTCTAACACATAGTCGAATACACGGTATGTGTTTTTATCCATCAAGGGCTCGCCACCAGTCATTCGAAAGTGTTTGAGCGTAGGGTATAAACTAGGCCACCATTCCCAAAAGGCATCCACATATGGATTATATTCACGAGCAGGGATAGGTCGTTTACGACCTGTAAAGTGACTGGGGTCATTGTGAGGATTACTAGTGGGATACGCTCCGTGCCTAGTAATTTCGTCAGACCAACTGCTGCTAAACTGAGGGCTGCAATAACTACACTTAAGGTTACAAGCGTGATTAAAATTGACCTCCACATAACTTGGAATTTCATCTTCATCTCCAGTGCTGTTTACAATACGATCGAAATGTTCTGCTGCCCAGGGTTCGCCACTACGGTAGTGCCTATCACTTAGGTTACCTAAATCTTCTTGTGTCCAACAATAGCTACACTCACCAGGGCGTTCATTACGCAACATAATTCTGCGCTGTTCTTTTTTGTAGGGCGTATTGTGTAGAGCACTGGGATTATCTTTTAATAATGTTTCGTCTATTTTATGAAGTGGAGGATGATAGCAACTATTTGTTAAGCCCGTGGGAAGATGCAGGCTGACCTGCTGCCATTTTGCAAGACATAGTCCCTCACCAAGCTGGGACTTCATTTTTTCTGCTGCTGTTAAAAACTCGCTGGACATTACCAACCTTCTATTCTTCTAATTACGTCCATCTCGGTCATCATAATTTCGGTGTTACGTTGACCTGAACTATAATGATGCTTAAAAAATTTACTTTGATCAGGACTTAACATTGTTATAGGAAGACCCAATCTGTTCGTCAGAGCATCCTGAATATTTGTGCAGCCTAGTACAGGATCTTCTTTACTAAACATATCCCACAATTTTTCTAACATATCAAAGTCTTGTACATAATGATGATCCCAACCTTCAAGCATAATCATAAATGTACCTAGTCTTGCACCATACATAGCCCAATAACCGTTTTCTACATCTGCTCCCACACTCTGCCAGATGCAGAGATGATCGTAATTACGATTGTTTACTTTACGTTCAAATTCTTCAAGGCTAGGTTTTGCGCCGCGATCCAGACACATTTTGACTCCTTCACGGAAACCAGCACGCCAGGCCTGCTTGGGACTACCATTGGGGTATGTTGTACTGTAGCAATTATGCATTGCGAAATATTTTGGATCAAAACAAAATTCAACAGCAGTTTCTTCTCTCCCATCACTAGCTTCGTGTGTTCGCATATTATTGACAAAGTCTTTGCTCCAGACACTAAGACCCCCATTGCCGTAACGAAGCCCATTTATGATATTTCTAGCTTTCCATCTAAAGGCTGCACCAGCATATTCTGGTTTAATATTCAATTGTAGATTAAAAAATTCCGGGTCTGGTAGATTATCTCCATCTATTAATACAAACCAGTCTGTATCACTTTGCGCGGCCGCTGCCTTGTGTGCAGCATCGCTACCTTTAATCCCATCAACCCTTTTAGCCCAGGGTATCATATTCTGTATTTTAACCCAAAATTCTTCCTTTTTAGGTTCATCGTAGGTTAAAAAGACTACATCTAGATCAGCAATATCAAGAGTTTCTGTTTGTATAGTCATAATATTCAATATGTTTAAAGTTTTTTAATTCTGATTTATCTATTACCAGTGCTGCGTGTCCAGGAATTGTAGGAACACCAGTCTTGGATCTTTTAAGTTTTCTTTTTAATTCAACATTATGCACGATTAGTTCTGCTACACCATCTCGTATATAATATTGGTGGTAATTGTAAAATATTTCCTTTTCTACTACTATATAAGGTAATTCTGTTGTAGGATGATTTATCATACTACACATTTTAATGTCGCCCTGCTTATCGTAGTACCATCTATACTCAGGAACTTCTGGTTTATATGCTAAGTGTTCCTGATAGGCTTCCATCAAAGCTTTAAATAATTCCTGTTCTGCGTTCATAGTATTCAATTAGTTCTGGAGTAGCATACTGTTTATCATAATAGTGTACAGGCCAATATTGGTTAACACTATTAATTCGTATCATATCTTGATCTCGTTCCGCTAGAACTGCATCGTACCAGGGTATACTGGTATTATAACCATTTATCTCTGGTTTCATATGCACAAATTTAATAAAATCCAGCGTGGGTAATGTTGTAAGTTCTAGTCCCACTACCTGCGCAGTGACGGCGTAAAGTACATCAGTGCTGGGGGTTTCTTCTCGACAATTTTTTAACACCCTTGTTTTTAGTTCATCCCAGTGTTCTCTTATCTCATTAGCTGTACTAAAAAATCTAGCAGATGTCTGGCTATATCTAAAATACATAAGCCCTGTATAAATGTCAGGTAGTGCATTACTGTCGAAAAATCTACGGTAGGCTCGACTAGTTGCTGGCTTGCCCTGACTTGTTAAGCAGCCCAGTGGCATAAACACATCACGTAATCGAAAACTAGGCAACCAGTGATCTATACTGGAAGTAAAAAGTAAATCACTTTCTAATTTGATAGTTTCTTTAAAAGGAGTAAGACTGAAGGCCTGGCATTCATTCGCCAATTTCCAGTTCGAGTCTTGATTATTATAATTATTTTGTATTTCTATTACGTAATCAAAAACTTTTTTATGTTTTGCTGTTATTTGTTTGTTTGTCTCGGCGTCTACTAGGACTGCGTATCTATTATTTTTTTGGGTAGCTTTTATATTAAGTGCTTGCAGATAGGCTAAACTAAGATAGTCAGTATCTTGCGTGTTTTCAGCTATGGTTAAAAATCCAAGTTGTTCTTTATGCTGCATTTATGTACTCTTCTAGAAAGTTTTTATAACTGTCTGATAGTAGATATAATTTATCCATAACGTGTATGTCCTGAACTGGAAGGATATGAGCTTTCTTATCAGTTCGTATAATCAATGATTTGTTTTGTTTTTCTAAACTTTTAATTTCTGTATCAAGAGTAAGCATTGGCCAGGGTATACGCCTATTGTTTTCTAAACGGTATCCATTTATTATTAGATCTGCTATAGCAAATGCGTAATCGTTACGATAGCTTTGATTAAATATGTTGAACATTGCACAATAGTAACTATATCGATTTTCTATCCTAGCAACCATATCAAATAAATCCTGACTGGCTTTGGTTTTATTGAACGCCACCACCGTTGCCCATAGGTAATTAATACTACCACGTGCCATTGGTTGTGTTAAAATTTCCTGCGTATTATAACTGTCCTTGACTATTAAATAGTCAAAGTTAGTATCAAGAAGTTTAACTAGATTATTAGTAAGCGCAAGGTAATCGGAATCTATTAAAATTGTGGTATCATAGGGTGTAAGCTCGTATGCTTTATATCTACTCTTGTTACGCCAGACCCAGGTTGCACTATTATAGTATTTTGTGTTTGTATTATCTAAAGCCGGAATACTAATAATATTTTCAAAATTATTATTTTTATAATCAGTTGCATCCGTTATAAGGGTAATTGGTAGACCCAGTGAATGTTTAACTAGTCTTGCGCATCTAGCTGCTATTTCCAAATAGTCTACTTTGTCAGTATTACTAGCGAATACCACTACCCCCTTAGACTTTTCGGACACGAGCTATTTCCTGATATTGTTGATGCCAGGCGTTCATTTGTACTTGATAATGTTGCTTGGCTAGTTCATAAAATTCTTGCCTAGATACTTTTATAGGATTTTCGTAGACGTCTGCTAAAAATAACTCATCATCAGGCCAAGTAGCTACGAAAGACAGAAGCTCGGGACTAGCTAAAAACATTCCACCATTATGGGTAAAGTGCAAATTAGTTTTGACTGATTCGCGAAGAAGTTTTTTGTTTATTTGTATGTCAGTGGCTTGACGCACTGACTCTGCAATTTGACTTATAGAATTCATAGTTTTAATGTAATAAAGGCCTAGAGTATTATACTATAGGCCTTTTGGTTCGTCAATAGGTTTTGGTATTACATTAAGTAACTGTAATACTACCCCAGGTGTTTGCAAGGAAAGTTGTTTCTGGTGGAATAATATCAATTCTGGTAGTAATAGTTCCAGAGATATCATCACTAGTGGTATCAGCTCCGGCTTCAGCACTCTGGAAACCTTGGTTAATGGTATAGGTAAATGTAATTACGTTACCAACGTCCTGATAGGTAGCATCTTGTTGACCATTAGTTCTAACTCTCAGTGTCACATTACTGTCTGTGTATTGTGCTGTGGTTGCAGTAGCTTGGAATAAAATTACATTAGCTGTAGATAAGTTCCAATAACCCTGTGTAGTATTGTCCGTTACGCTAGCACCGCCTGTTCCTGTTCTAGCTGCGCAATTAGTACCTCTAAGAGTTTTGGCAGTCATAAATGGTTGGAAGGCAATAAAAGTTGCGCCTCGGCTCGTGGCATCTGTTCTTGTAATAGCTGGAACGTTGAATACAATTTGCCCGCCCGAATTAAAGAAGAATCGTGCAGCATCTGGACTTGCGAAACTCACTGTTCTTGTTACGTCTACAGTGTACAATGCAGATGTTGTACTGGAATAGGACACGTTGGCATTAGTACCAGTGATAGTAGTTCCCACTGCTGAGTAATTATTTCTATTTGTAAATCCTGTGGTCAAGTTGCCAGAGACTTGACTATAAAAAGTTATAGTATCCCCCGCAACAGGCAGAGTAGTAACAATATTAGCCAAGGCGTCTTGATGCCGACGCATACGGTTAAGATAGTTAAAGAAATCTGACCACTGTGTAGCAGTTACAGTACTTGCTACTGACACGTTAGCTGGCACTACTTGACCATAACCAGAGTCTCCTCTACCTCTCCCCCACACCGTGGCAAGTTCACCTGATACTTTTGCTCCAGCATTACCACCTATAAAATTGTTATAGTCAGTAGCTTGAATTAAACCAGTTTGCGCATAAGTCATATATTAATCCCAAAAATCTTTATTAAATATTTATTCGTACAATAGCTAGCACTGTATTTTCTGAAGGGTCTTTTTTGTCCTCTAGGGATCTACCAATGACATTAAATGGCGTCACTTCATCAGCAGTTGCAGCTCGAGCTAGTCCATTTCCGGCAGATACTAGACGATCACCTTTAGTAACTGTACCTAGTGTTCTTACTGGTACTCTACCAGAAAGTACAACCGCTGGGTGAGATTTCTCATTGCCTGCTTCTGCATTCATTAGGTACGCTGGCGCAGTGCTTATTACACCTAGTACGTTTTGGCTCAACTCTTCTGTTTCTAGAGTTACTTCATAGAAGCCACCCACACGAACTAGAGTACCAGGAGGGTAGACATTATCTGCCGCAAATCGTTCTGCCAAGTCAGCGTACTCTGCTGAACTAGCTCTACCAATTAAATTCACGGCCGTGACTGAATTTGCAAATACATTACTAAAATATCTTGTGCTACTTCCTATTGTTCCACTAATATTGGATGCAGGAACAATATTACTTGTGTTCATTGTTATATTACCTACTACTACACTAGAAGTGGCTGCGTAAGTAGCGGCTTGTACTTGTGTATTAGAGTAGATTCTTAATGCTTCCACACTAGAGCCGGAATTTACAACGTTGACTGCTATATCACCACTGTTAACTGTGTTTTGTAGTCTTACTAGCGTACTTGAGCCGCCTACGATTCTAAACTGACTGGCATTACCAAAGCTTACACCTGCTTCATTAGTACTACTAAACTGGATTACACCACTTAATACCTGCGCATTTCCAGTAGTAGTTACATAGGCGTTGGCGTTTAAGTTTCCTAGTTTATCTGCATTAGTGGCTGTGCCTACTAGTTTAACATTGGCGCTGGCAAACGTGAAACCAGTATATAAATCAGCATTAGCGCCAAATGATGTATTGATATCAGTAGCAAGTGTAGTTGCGCTAGAACCCATTTCAAAATCGCTGCCACTTAGTACAGCAACTACATTTCCGTCTATATAAAATGCTGTGACAGTCTTAGTTGAGCCAGTGCTGCTGTCCACAGTTCCAGTAACTGTACCACTAGTACCAGCGTTACTGCTGAATGTGCTTTCGCCTACTTTAACCCAGGCGTTGCCGTTATAGATCTTAAGAGCTTTGTTAGCTGGATCTGTAGTTTTATCAAACCAAAGATCGCCTTCTTTTACTGTTGCTGATGCAGCTACAACATTGCTTGTGGTAAGTTTAGCAATGCTATTAAATCTGGTCCCATCGTAGACTTTAAGGCTTAGGTTAGCTTTATCATACCAAAGCTGCCCTGTGAGTATGTTTGTGGGGTTTGGTTGTGTCTCACTAGCAAAATTCTCTGTTATTCGTAGGAAATTTTGATTTAATGCTGGCCCGTAATCAGCTGAGTTTTTACCAATAAACTGAATTACATAGTCAGTTGTTGGGGTAACTAGACCTGCACTAATTGATAGTGGGGTACCGTCTTGTTTATTAATTGTATATGCCATTGTTCTAATCCAATAATAAGTGTATTTATCCCTGATTCTTAAGCAGCATTAGTGAGGTTAGTTAAACTCTGGACTCTAATAGTATAATCTATTTGAATCAATCTGTTAAGTGCTTTTTGTACGGGGTGAAATATCACGTGTGTTAACAATCTTCCGGGTTTCTGCACTGAATTTTCTGTATAGGGATCGTTAGACACAATCCCCAGCTCATCAAATACAAAATCCCCACTTAAAGTTGCGCTGTTATCAAAAGCGGCTTGACCAGCAGGTTCTGAATAATCCAAAAGACAGCTTATAAAAATGTCTGTGTAAACTGTGCCATCTGTATGTCTTACTTCTACAAAATTCTTTGTAGTGTCAGTGTTAAGGGCACTAGTATTATCAATAACTTTAAAGTAAGTTTGATTATAGAGATCAGCGTTTCTACCATCACTGACATTGGTTTTTGTGGGAAGGTAGGTAACTATACCAGTGCTGTCTATAGCGGTTGCGCCATTACCAAAAACCATTTGATAGATAGTACCTAGAGATTTATTAGAAATACTTTTAGCTAGGGCTTCGCTCATATTTTCAAAATGAATAGCGTTCTTTTTGTCTACAAATATTTCCTTGGTTGTAGGATCAAATATTTTAACGTGCCCCACCATAAGGGTGTTATTTTTATCAAACATTCTTAATTTCCAGTTTCTATAATGGTTTGACCTGTCTGAGGATCAGTAATTTTTAAAAACCCTCGGATGTAGATACCGTTCAGATCATCAGGTTTAGTTTGTTCCGCCTGTTCGGGGTTTTCTTGTTCGTTGTTATCTGTATTTATCATAGTATAACAGCCCATATTTTATGTAGTTCGAGCCCTTGGTTATCTTCCAGGCTCTTGGCAAAGACAGCATTTGGATCATAGGGTTCTGTTAAATTGCGCACAGAAGTTGCGTAACCAGCTACGTCACTAGTGACTAATAAATCTCCTTTAGACACTGGACCTTTTACATTCACGGGTATTTTCCCTCTAAGTGCTAGCGGTAGCCCTTGTTCATCCCCGTTCATCAAATAAGCAGGATTAGTTGAGATAGCACCAGCTACTCTTGAGTCTGCATTAATTGTTGTAACAGTAATTTCTGCTTCTCCGCCAAAAACTACTACAGTGCCAGCATCATAGGGACTGTCAGGTATATAAATTTCCGCTAAGTCAGCATATTGGGCACTAGTGGCTTTGGCGTGCAATGTGTTGAATCTGTTATCAATTTGACCAATGTTGCCTACACTGTTGGAACCTGTTTTCCAGATCTGACTTACTACGAGGTTAGTAGCAAATTCTCCAGTGGGTACAACTACTTTAGTGTTTGCATTAAGATTAGCTACTGTTACATTACCATTGGCACTTATAATACCAGCAGCTACATTACTTGATATTAAATTTCCTAGCAAATTAATGTTGGCAGAAACAATGTTTGCAATTACATTAGCTGTTGATCTTACAAATGCAGTATTAAGTGTTGATATAAATGAATTACTAAACCATCTAGAAACATTACCTATGTTTCCTACGTTAGTAGTCAAAGGAATTATATTATTGCCTGAAATAATGTAGGAATCTATATAGCCATTGTCTACGTAAATACTTCCATAATTATTTGTGCTATTCCCTAAACTTCCTGAATTATTAGTAAGAGGTGATATCTCTCCCAGTGTAGTTACGTTTCCAGTAAGAGTGCTTGTTGTGTTTACTATTAATTTATCAGCTGTGATATAATTGCTTATAGTTGCAACGGGTGTGACAATAGATGTGTTTACCTGGATATTGTCAATGTTGCTATTAGTTGCGGTAAGATTGCCCTGAGTTACTATATCGCCCTGTGCGTAGATATTGCCTACGACACCAACACCACCTGCTACCCTTAATGCACCAGTTAAACTAGAGTTAGCTGTAGTGGTATTACTTAGAACTATCTCGCCTGTTCTAAAAGTACCCAAAATACTATTTGCACTTATAGAGCCGTTAGCGTTACCTACATTAGATCCCCACCACGTAAGAAAATTATTTACAGGATTAAAAACTAGTGCGCCTACGTTTGGTACTGAATTAGCCACATAAAAAAGACGCAGACCCACACGATTGTTATTTGCAATTACTACGTTAGGCAAACTAAGATTGGCGTCAGTTTGTACTTCAATTAGGTTACTAGAAGACGATATTGATGTTAATGAAACACTGGTTTGATTGGGGGCAAAAAGAGTACCTACTACTGTTACGTTGCCTGTATATGTAATATCACCAGTGGAAACATAGCTTTTTAAATTAGCTAAACTTACCTGATAGGTCATTAAATTACCCGTGGCCAGATTGGAAGCAACCACTGGTATCTGGCCCCCGCTATTAATAAGAGTAGCTACTGTTACGTCATTGTTAAGTTGACTAATTTTTACTGACATTTTTAATCCAATCGTTTCTATATTTATTAAGATTCATAAACTGCATACTTTAAGTTTCCAAACCTTTGATAAACTTAACGTAAGGTGTGTTACTGTTAAATAAACCAACGTTTGATGCTGGCGATTCAGCTAGTGTTTCAACAAGAATTACTTCTTCACTAAAGTCTGTAACAACTACAACATTCGCCTCAGTAAGTATGGGACTTTCAGTTAACCCCTGCTCGTTAAACACCCCGGTCTGTACCGCACGTTCCACAGTGGTAAACGTATAGGTTATTGGTGGGCCGCTGTTAGGGCCTTCAAATCTCTTGTTAAACACATTGCCATCTACATAGACTCTGCTGAAAGCAATATTAGCTCTATCTGCTTTATTGACTCCTTGCACAACATCAACATTTGCACCGAGATCGTAGAGTGTGGTACCAGCAATATGTTCAATCTGGCCTGTTCCCAGCGTTCCACGACGGATGTTACTTAATGTATTAGTGCTAGTATCAATATCCCAGAATGTTATACGTTCTCCATTGATATAAATCACCCCAGGTGATCTATTTGTAGGAGTATTAATAGGTTTAGTTAATACTTGGCTATTTGCCACTATTATAGTGTTAGAGTTAGCTGTTATATTGCTCACTAACGTAGTTCTATCTAAGACATAGTCTGCTCTATAGTATCTGTATAAATCTTCTCCGTCCTGAATTTCGTTAAATCTTGGAAGATTTTTATAGGACTGAATAGATTTGAATATTCTATAGCTGAATACGTTGTTGTTGGCTTCCCAATAGGGTCTTGACAATTTAGGATAGATTATTGCTGGTTTTAAATTACCACCAGTGACCGTAATCACAGGATTTTCTAAATAGCGTAAACCTGGCTGCGCTATAGAAATACCTACAATACTTCCAAGATTGTTTAAAATAATACCTTCCGGTGTGATGTTAGCAGTAACCGACGAGTTACCACCTGTTATAGCTATATTAACAGATGAAATACCTGTCTTAGTATAACCTAATCCCCCATCGACTATAGTAACGCCCTCAAGACCCATACCAGTTAAAGTATACCAATTAGTGTATTCTAACGATGTAGGATCTACGTTAGCTGTAGTGATAGTCATCATTACTGTGTCAAACATCCTACCAGGCACTAGTTCTTCAGGACTATAACTATTGTAGGGATCTACATAATCGCCACCATCTATTTCAATTACTGCATCGCTGCTTGTAAAGCCTGTATCAAAAGAAGTATTAGCCAGTGGTGGGCCACCGTCAATTATTTTATCTAGTAAATCTTCGTCAAATACAAATATACCTTCATTATTTTTGTATAATCCATCAAAGTAATCAAGGTCAAAATCCTGACTTGCTGTGTCAAATCCACCAGTTTCCGCAAAATTAGGGCTATCATAAATTACTCGTGGATAATTTACACCCTTTTGAACTAGATCTAGATTACGTCCAGGGCTGCCTAAATTGGGATTATAGTAGGCAGTGATTCTATCGTTGGCATTGTTGAAATCTCTACTAGAAAGTTCTGATAGATTTATATCACTAAACAAACTATCACTAGTAAAACTACTACTTACTCTGTAAGCAACATTATTGTAAGTTAATAACTGATTAGGAATATAGAACGTATTAGGTGTCCAGGCAGCAACATTGCTTGTATAAGTTATTCTGTCGTAGACTAGAGTAGTCTTAATTTTTCTTACAGTATCATTTTTAAGCACAGGATAAAGTCGTGCTGTAACATTACCTGCGCTTATAGTAATATTAGGCAATGTATAATAACCACTACCAGTATGAGTAACCACTACACTAACGATAGCGCCATTGGAAACTATGGCTCTTGCCTGAGCATCATCATTAGTAAAGCTTCCTGTAAAAGTTAATTTTGGCGGGTCAGAGTAGCCTGATCCCCCATCAATTACCCGCACACTTTCCACATAATAATCGTGGTTGTTTTTCCAATCGGAATAGATTGTCTGATTAAGGGCTTCAGCATCCTGTGGAAAGTCTGATATACCCAGTGCGTTAGTACTTGGACTACGGAAAAGCGCAAGTTCACTGTCATAGTAAGGCACAACATCATAATCGCTTATACCTAGATTGGTATTTTCCGATCTTTCATAGTTAAACACGTACTCCCTAATAGTAGATCTATAAGGCTTAACTTCCTCCACATATTTTCTATAGTTGTCCTGATTATTTCTACGATATAACGGTAATTGCTCCAATCGTGCAACTTTATGAACAATGTTTATGAAACTTGTCTTGAACACCCAGTCCACTAGTTTTTGTTCGTTGAACACATAATACACAAACACAAAGAACAATTCTGTGAACTTAGGACTTAGCTCATTAATAAAAATATTATTGCGCAGTGCTTCTAAAATACTTCTTATTTCTACGCTTGGAGTTTTATCAAATGCAGTGGATTCTAGGCTACTTGTATCAAAGCTATAACCATATTTTTCATAATCATAAAGATTATCTTTAAATTGTATCGTACCTAGTTGAATACCCACAATTTTGAGGTCTGTGTCTGTAACTTCTAATAGTATCCACTTGTTTTGCCCATTATTGTTAATTTTAACCACATCACCGGTAGTTAGGAAACTATTAATATCGTTGAGGTTTAATACCTCCTGAATTGTGTAATTAGGTACAGTAAGCTCACTGTATCCAGCGGCATACCAATCCACTGCTTCCCAGAATTCAGTTACATCATAACTTTGAATTCTATGTAGGACCCAACCCTCTTGCCTTTTACATTGATAGAGTGTCCATTTATTATTATAATTACTATCGTTTACAACAAGTACTTTGTAGTTAAGAGGGAAATATAAAGGATTCAAAAAACTAAATTCTGTGCTGTTTTCGCAACGTAGATCGTACTCACCCAGTGTAATATCAGGTAGAGGTTCTCCTGTGTTAATGGACTCTAGATCGAAGCCTCGGGTAACAACAGTATTTTTTAATACTGTGTTAACAAACTTGACCATTTCTTGTATAGCATTTTGCCTGTAAACAAACATAGACTGGCGTGGTCTATTTTCAATACCGTACTTCAAGTGAGCTGGCAATGAATTATCTGGAACCACATTGTTATAGGCATCCTGACCACTAATACTGTCTAATAACTTGTTATAAATCGATTGTGGTATACTGGTAGGCTTATCCACGGTGCTAGAAAGTAAAGCATATTCTCTATGAATAATATCTTCGTTAACACCCAGTGAGTAGTCTATGTGTAAAATAATTTTATCAGAAACTATATCTTCAAAAACATTAAACAGTGCCACCGCATCCTCACGGATAACTGCCATATACTTTATGCCACTGGCTCTTGGATTAGAAATATAGTTTGCTACCGTAAGAGCACTTAATTTTCTTGTAGAAGTACTAGGCACAGATATTTTATTTTTAACCCAGAAATAATATCTTACCACTGCTAGGTTAGTATTAGTGTCAACATAATTGACAGTAACGTAGGTATCAGTATACTTTACTTGCCCGTCTCCGTTGAGAGTAGCGTATTGATTAGGTGGGTAATTACTCTCAACCCATTCATAGACGTCAATACTACTTCCTGGAAACTGTGCTCCCCAGTTATCTGTTCTATACTTTATAGATCCTTTTTCGTAGTCTATATATCTTACACTTCCTAGATCCCACCAAAGTTGACCTACCTGCTGTTTACCCCATTGGTAAGTGTCGCTGAAAGTAATGTCGGATCTAGCAGAGTTATTGTAGACTGCAGGATCATAATCTGTTTTGTATGTAAGTTCTTGTTCGGCCTGTCCTAGTATTTTACCCTTGGCTGGATCAATATAATCAAGATAGTGTATAACCTGATTTGTGTCCTTGTGATATAGGTAGGCTTTTAAGACAGTGTTTACATCTACAGAGGCTTGTTGATTTTCTACTAGATCCCAGCCCTTGGCGCCTGTATCGTTATAAAAATGGAATACTGCACCGTTATTACTAGATTGTGATTCAACACTAAATTGGTTCGCTCCCACAAAAAGATTATTACCACGCACTGCTACAGCACTACCAAATTTGATATCTGTAGCAAAATCCTCAATCAAGTCTTTGGGCACTAGTTGTTGTACAAGACTAAATCTTCCTGGATAATTTACATTTTGTCTGCTATCAGCTAGGTATTGCATAGTCCATACAGACCCAGTGGAATAGCTATCACTAAATGTTGTAGTCCCATCGTCATAAGTAGTAGCCCGATCAAGTTGACTAGCTTCAGTATTAGTCAAATATTTGGTGCTAGAGGTAGTATTAGCAAACCCAGGGTATACATCAAAAGTTGTTTGTTTGTAAGTTTTTGCTTCGGGACTCCCAACTACTATGCCATCACTGGAGTCTGTGACTACAACACTATATCCAAACTTATCGTAAGAAGTTGCTGTGGGGTTTTCTATAATTTCCACCTCAGCAAAAACGTCCAGGCCTAGATATTCCAAAGGACTTGTTCCTGAAGCTTTTGATGGTAGCACTCTTAATTTGTCAGCGGTAATCACTGCATCACTAGTAATGCGCAGATACCCATTTTCATTAGTAGCCGTTACTCCAGGTATTCTTTTATTATTAATATCATTTACTACGCTGTTTAAAGATGTCCCTGTAAATTTAACCACCACGTCATTAATTCTAATACTATCATTGACTACAGCAGTTGGATTAGGATTTTTTCCTAGAATAGTGCCATAGACTCTAGATTGATTTAGTAACCTGTAGATTCTACCTACTTCAAAATTATTTTCACTACTGTAGTAAGGAACACCTACATATAGGCTACAGTTGTAGGGGCAAATATCTAGACTGTATCCAAATTGATCTTTGGTTGATACATTATTAGTGCCGTATTTTTTCTGTATTAATTCCCAGTTGTTAGATTCAATTTGTATGGTGGTACCATTGGCTGGTTCTGTAACAAAGGTAACAGTATTACCACTTAGTGTGTAGTCCACATTTATAGTTTGTAACTCACTATTGACCCAGACTTTGTTATTTGAGGTAAGATTGTGTAGAGATACAACTGCATAACTTGTATTACTTTGAGTTTTATAAAATTTTTCTACACTGCGGTCGTAGATAGAAATACTACCAGCATCAGTTACACCTAGTACATCGTCACCAGGACTACCCACTGCTAGCTGTCTACCGTCTGAGCTTGTTGCTACACTAAAACCAAATTTAGAGTTTGCGTTACCGGAAACATTGCCCACTAACTGATAGGATGACTTCTGTGTTACTACTAGATTACCAAAGTTTCCGGCAGTATTAATGTTAAAGTTAAATGTTAGTACATTGCCTGTCAGAGTATAATGTCTATAGGGTGCGTAAACGTACTGATTGTCCTGGACTACAAGAAAATCTTGATGGCTAGGAGTAAAGTTTAAAGTAAAACTGTTGGAACTAGCAGCTACTTGCCCAGCAGTGAATGATTTCTGATTATTTGTAACTTCTCTATATTGATAGATATAGACTTTATTTTCCCCAGGTGCACCAATATAGAGCCATTCGTCATTGGAACTTATTGTTATACTATGGCCAAATTGTGAAGTGGTATTAGTTGGAGATGCTAATACACTGCGTTCTGAAAGTGAACCTCTTGCATCTTGATCGTATATTACAACTATACCACGGTCGTTACTAGTGAAAGGCGCCGAGGCAATAACTATTTGATCTCCATTGGCAACGTCGTGTCCTAGACCCGATATATTTTTAACTCGGCTACTTGATGTTGCTGCCTCAATATAAGAATCAAACTTATTTTTACTGTAATTTACAATATTTCCCTTGGTGTTAACACCGGGTCTACCAGCAGTAAGGAATTTTCCTGTACTGTTAAGACTCAAGGAACTTCCAAGATAGGTATTACTTGTAAGAGTAACCTGTGTAAGAGTTTTTTCCCAGACCCAGGGTTCTGACTTTTGATAAATTGCCCAGTTGTCCTGTTGCTCAGCATTTTCAATATAAATTTTGCTACCTGGTTGCCAAGATCCCTGTTGTTGAGCTATATCGCTTAGGTAACTTACCTTGATACTACTTAGCTTTAGTAGTCTTTGATTTTCATATTCTTGACTTACAAATCCCGTTAAATCAACACCTGTTTTTGCTTTTATAATAAAAGTATCATCGTCAGTTACTGATAATACTTCATAAACACCGTTAAATTCGTCTCCATTGTTCAGTAAAATTAAATCATTATTGGATAAATTATGTTTATCTGAAGTATTAACTGACAATTGGCCGCCAAGTATATTTGTTAAACTTAGTACAAATACTTTTGGATTAGTAACTTGATAGATGTCCCAGACAGATTTATAATTTTTTGCACACCATAAAGTATTTCCTACATCTAAAAGGTCCAGTTGTTGCTGACTTAAAGTTGTGGTATTAAGATCAAATACTTTGACATCTATTTCATCAATATCAGCAAAGCCCACAGTCTGAATATCTTCCTCGTAATTACTGTTAGAATTACGATTTGTAAACAATGGCAAACTTAGTTTATTTGTGGATAGTTTATAAATGCTGTCAGGAGCAGTATAAGTTTCGCTGTATACTACACTGTTGTTAGCATTTATTACCAAGCTAGAAGGATTATTTTTGGCATATTGTTCTCTTAGCTGTATCTCAATATACCTATTGGTGTCAAGACTTCCATATTCACCAACTTTGAAGGCCCAGTCTTCGTGTATAGTAATATCACTGGTATTATCTTCAAAACTTAATTGTTTTAAGGCGTTAATTGCTCTACGTGTGCCTTTTTCTCTTATAAATCCTTGGTAAAATTTAACCTGAGAGGTATCGTTAATGCCTAAATTATCTAGATAGGTTCTATTTCTATAACCTATTAGTCCTAGACTATATTCATCAAAAATATTATCATCAGTGATTGTGTCAATATTATAGTAATTTGCGCTCTGGCTAGCTAGTGTCCCAAAACTAGATAGTAGACCTGTTTTAATTCGAGAACTGTCCACAGGCAACCAGTCTGTAAACACAAACTCGTCCGCGGCAACTAAATTAGATTTAGCAGCATAATAAAAATTCTTATACTCTACTAGATCGCCACGTAGATAATCCTTGCCTGTGATCCAAGTAGGCACTATTTCACTATTGTATACAAAGCCCGGAATATCAAAACTACCTGACCACTCCTGTGTTTTGGCACCTACTAATTTAATTCTATATTGTCTCTGCCCTGTAGCTGGCTCATATATCACATCATTAAACTGTGACTTGTTGTTAAACACCATAATGTGTTCATATTGAACCGTGTTTAGTTTAGCCAATGCTATTAAAGTATTAGGATTATCTAGGAATATTTTACAGTTATTTCCTATTCTGCTAATGTTAAAAGCATCGTAATTTAGTACTTTAAAGTTTTGATCTAGAATACGGCTGTTCCAGGGATCGTTAGTAATTTTATCTACCACAGTGGCTGAGTTTTCAAATTCTAGAGTATTTGATACTGGACTTAGTACTAATATACTCCCCACTGACCAACCCTGTTGCACCCAGAATAAAAATTCTTCTATACTAAGTGCCCAATCTCCCACTTTACCTAGAGACTCATTAAAGGTATCAAATCGGAATCCCTGGCTTATTAGAGCTCGTTCATAGCCCGCTATAAAATCACTAAATTCCTGTAGCGTTTTAAATTCTGTGCCATAAGGTATGTTTTTAACTCTGCTTAAGAATTGGTTAGGGTATAACACAGTTTCTTTAAGCACTCTAATAGGAAAACTAGAGCTGCTTGGTGTAGGCGAGGCAATAGTAAAATAAGGTTGACTAACATCATAACCTCGTACACTGTAGCCACTGCTAGTACGTTCTACTATAACTGCACTATAAACAGGAGTAAGCACAGGCTGTGACTTTGACACAAAAAGTTTGTAATCATCGTCTGGGATCACCACACCTTGATTTATACTATTAGGACTATATTGTTCTGCAATAACCTTAAGCTTTGTTTTATCACTGAACCCTGCCATTCTATAACTTAGTTGTATAGAATAATTTTTTATAAAATCCTTTAGTTTATTCTTATCTGTAATCCCTAGTCCTGTTTGTCTATCCGCTATCCAGTTTATGTAACCCGTGGCACGTACAACATTGCCGTTACTGTCTAGGCTGCCATTTACTAAAATGTCATCTTGAGTAATACAGCGGTTGGTAGAAGCCACAACATATTGGTCAAGATTTTCATCATATCTATAAGTGCTAGTGGAAACTCCTAATCCAAAATATTGCGCAGGACTTGCAAGAGCAGCTAAAATCTGGCAGGCAAACGGATAGTTTACGCTTTTACGCCAGGCTGTTTCAACTTTACCCCATTCGCCTGCTACCCAGGGTTTATCAAAGTCTTGATCACTATAGGTGTTGGTCAATAAGCCTAGTGGGTAAATTATTTCGCCTTGATTATTAACAGGTAAGATTTGTGAAAGCCCTGGTCTTGCAAATCTAGCATCTTGCTTGACAGTTACTCCGTCTCTAATAATTCCTGATTCGAGATCTTCCCAGAGCAATAGGTTGTCTGATGTATAAGGAGCAGGGCCATATTGATCTTGCCACCAAAGAGGTTCTTCACTAAATCCCAGCATCTCCCAGGGTCTAAGATTGGGCTGTTCACAATCATAAAAATATTGGAAGCAGGCACGCCAACTTCCTGGCAGTGCTTGTCCTGTTAAAATGTCCGGAGCTCCACCATAATTGTAAGTGCGTGGATCATCAACATTGTAAATGTCATTGTTACTATAACTTATACCCAGGGAACCTGTCCAGTTAAGGAAAGTTGTGCTTAAAATTTGTTCCAGTTGATCGATAGAATAATCACGGTTAAGTTCTTGACGGAATCTACCTGGCTTTGTAGAAAATATATCTATATTGTCTTTATTAAATTCTACTTTGATGTTATTGTATATTCTTTTTTCTAATTCTAGTAAAAGATCGTCACGGAAATCATCAAATGCCGGAGTAAGGCTACCATCGTGACCTCTTATCATTTTTACAGGACCGTCTATGTAAGAATAGTCGTCGTAGATTTCTGGTGTAAATTTAGGCCATAGCCCAAGTTTAGTAGGTGTCTCTGGAACGTAACAGCCGTCTGTATTATCATACTCAAAAATTGTAATTCTATCACCTACAGTTAAATTGAAATTATCTTTAAATCTAATTGCAGGAGTGGTTGTTAAAAATTCATAATCTCTGTCCAATAATACCTGAGTTTTGTTATAATACACAATTACTGCTTTATTTGACAAAGCTTTAGAATTGAAAACGTTGGACAGTAGGTAGCTTTTTCTTTCTGTATCTAGAACATAGTAAGTAATAACGTTTTTGTTGCTGCCATAGGGTATCATATCGCTGGCAAACCAAGCAAAACTTTCGTTTTTAACTAGATTTATTTGCGCTAGAATTTTATCTACAGCTAGAATAGGACTATCTAGATCTAGATAAGGTTCTGTTACTGCTAGACTCAGAAACTTCTTTTTAAATTTACTGTATTCCTGTTCCGCGTATCTAACACTGTCTACGAAATTAAATTTTTCGCTACTTAAAAATAATGCAGCAAGACTTACAGGACTAGAATGTTGTAAAATTGTACCTACACCGGTATTAAAATCAATGTCTCTACTATTATTGACACCAGGAAAACTTCCTGATAATTCTATTGTACTCTGAGCAAGATTGGTTGCGTGTGATCGCATTTGCCCCAGAGTAATTTCATCAACAATAAAATTCTGCGCATTATAGTTTAAATTATCTGGAATAATATAAAAACCAATCTGACTGGTTTGCTTACTATAAAAGTTTATATCAATTCTATCGCCGGACGTTAATAGGTCAGGATTAATAGTTATGTCGTGTTTGCCACCAAGTCTGTCAGTGATAGTATAGTAGCTGCTATCCAGCTCTTTAAAATTCTGTAGTACACGTATGTTTTTTCTAGTTATACTTTCTTCTATAGGCACATCTACTAGGAAAATATTATCTTGTCCATTATAGATATAGGGTATATTTTGAAACTGTACAGAAATATCTCTGATCTTTCTCCAAGTTACAAGTTTTTTAAGTTCTCCTGTGCTAAATTCTCTTAGACTACCCAGTCCTATTTTTTGATTATAGGTTACTCCATCAATGGTATAATCAAAACTCTGATTCTCAAAGGTATTTTCAAAAACTATATCACCTGATGTAGCAAGATTTTTGTATGCTAACGGGAACCCTAGTACAGAGTCGTTGGTACCAGTGCCTTGTTTGTAGGCAAATATGCTTGAACCCTGAAATGATGTAGCAAGACTTGTGGGTGGATAGATGCTAGTGTCGCTAAAACTTATACCATTGCTATCGTATACATCAAACCGCGGCGGTTGATTTATATTGGTTTTTTGTTGTCCTTCATTCCAATTTTCGCCGTCCCACCAAAAATATTTTCCATTGTTACTGGATTTTTTGGCCCTAACGCTGGTAAAAGGCACCACTACATCGGGCTCTTCTACTAAATTAATAATAGGCGCTGGATTAAAAGAGTTGATGTCTGTATCTACAAACACTACTCTGAAAACTTTTTTACGTACTTCGGGATCTAGCTCGCGGGTGAATACTACTCGCATTCCGTCTTCGTATTGAGTACCTGCATTATCGTAGGCCGAGGGTTGGCCCTGTATTGATATAAATGGTGTTTCGTGAACTTGGTCTATTATGTCCACAGGCTCTATACCAATATAACCAGAGTTATATAATTTTATGTCAGAATTAAACTCAATAATGGGTCTTCTTGCCTTGACTGCTTGTGTAAGTTCTATGTTGGTGTTATTATATCTAGCAGTATCAAACAGTACTTGTTGATGGAACCAACGATTAGTCTTACTCCAGGGATTATAGTCTAGACTGCTTCTATTAATTGTAATATAATCTGGGAGATTAATATCCACAACGTCTGTGGGTAATGTATCTAATTTAGTTACATCCGTTAGCCTAATGGACTTACCCACTCCATCAACATAAAATTCTTTGCCCTTGTAGGTGTCTGATCTAGCTGCGCTATCAAATCTTACTTTTAGGCCATTCGTAAATTTAACACCATTGGGGCTTGTATAATAGGTTCTGCCCAGTATATCATTTTCTACATTAATTACATTATTTTCAATATCAATTATTTTAAAATATCCCCAGGCGCCCTCTCTGCTACCGTTCTGATAGTAAAGTCTATCTAGATTAGCAGTAATATTAGGAATCTTTTCTAGATAGTCCAGAGAATTTTTGTACCAGGAGGTAGATCTCAATGTCTGTCCACCAGTAATTGTCACTTTGTGCTGATTGGGTATGTCAGCATAGTAACTTAACTTTATTCTATATTGTCCATCACCAATGCTTATTAGATTAATCTGCCAGACATCGTAGCGAAGCGCCGAGGTTATAACTTCATCATTGCTAATAACATCTAGTGTTAGTGGCAGATCATCACTGGGTATATCGTAATTAACTGTGTCAAAACCCACAGCAGTTTCATCAAAGATGCCTGAAGGATTCCAGGCCTGTACATCGTTATAAAATTTGTTGAATACCAACAAATTGTTATTAAGTTGTTCGGGAGTGGTTATGCCATCTATACCACCAAATCTCTCAACAATATTATCCAGTGTCTGATTATAAACGTCTGCAAATTCTAAATCCGAGGTGTATAATGTTAAATTATCAGGAAGATCTACAGCGGGCAAATTAAGGAAAAAATCCTGTGAATTTTTCAGTGGCACATTAAATGTTATTGTGCCATTACTTGTACCATTATTACTTACACCTAGGATATCTCGAGTACTAATAGTGGGGTCAGTCTGCTTAACTCCCGAAGTTCCTTGTTCAGTTTGAATCCAGAAGCCTTCTCCCACTTGGTCGATTTCAAAAGTATAAGTTCCGCCTCGTGCTAGAGTTATGTCAGGGTTTACCTGCGTTTCATCTGTACCAAAAAGATAATAATTTAATGTTGTATTAATATTGGGTGTGAATACTTTTTCTAGATCTACTTCGTTAGCGAATAGGTCTACTGCGTCGGGGCCGTTGGGTACCCAATAGTATTCATTGAAATTTACAAATGCATCTAGATTAATTTTAGGGTCGTAACTATAGGATTGACTGGAAAATAATTTATTAGGATCCTGAGTTATTCCACCATAGTACTGTATTTTTTGTAAGAGTTCAGGATAGGTTACGTGAAAGTCTATACTGTTGTCTTGGGGATTAGTTACTAATACACTGGGCTCGAGCTGATAATCTGCTCTCTCTACGCTAGGTTCTATCAAATATTCATTTATATTTTTAAAGCCTGGGCTACTCTTGCGACCTATATAACCGTTGATAGGCTTTAAATTAGCATCCGTGGTTAATTGATCCAGCGTGGCATTTAAAAACTTTTTATTAGTCTCAGTTTGAAAAACTGATGGTAAAAAATCCAGTGTTCTAGTTGTCATCTTTTACTATGTTATTATTGTATTTACTGCATTAGAATTCGCCCCTAGTTTAGTAGAGGTAATTCCGCTTATAACTTCTATGTTGTCAATTGTGGCTACACTAATTAATATTTCATTAGCTTCGCTACCTATTTGTTGTAGGCTACCAAATATTTGATCTGTAGAGTTCGGCACTATGATTATACTGCTTATATTAGGTGCCATACTCTGCTGTATGTAGGTGGCAAGTTCAGTAAAGTAAAATGTATCTCCAAAATCCCAGTTGCCACTTGTAAAGAAATTATTGATATATTTTAATACCTGAGTGCGTATCTCACTGTCGCTTAGATTTATGCCAGTATTTTTCACTACTTTAAATGTAGCCTGAAGCTCGGGGCTAGCACGACTACCAAACAAAGGTTTGAATTTTGCACTGTTGTAAATCAAGGCATCACTTACGCTTTTATAATCTTCCAGTTTACTAAATTGAAGTCTTAATTCCTCACTAGTGGGTCTGACAGGTTCATCAATTAAATTATTAGAAGTATTTGTGGCCCAGATTCTATAGTCAGTTTCATAATTTTTAGTAAGAATATAAAGATCTATTAGATTACTTGGGCTAGGGTCTATTCTTCTACTGTTAAGTGCATTGTGCCTATACTGGAAATAAAGATCTCTACGCCCAGTATAAAACTTGTACTTATAGAAGCCATTTTGATCTAGTGTAACATTTTCTAGAGATCTTACTCCATTGGAATCTTCTACAATTTGATAAAATTTATAGCCGGTAACGTCATCAAAATTTGTTGTAAAGAATAGTTGCCCAACCACATATAGATTGATGTCTGGTAGTATGTCAGAACTTACTGCATAGTCTGTGTTAACTGCATCTGTATCTAGAATATTATAGTTAATAAAACTTATGTCGCTAGTATCACGTTCAAAAAATATTAGATTGTCTTCTACCACCATATCGAAAATATCGGGATCGTCAGGAACACCATCATCATTTTTGTCACTATAACTTAAATATACTTTGCCAGAATTTACAAATCCATCCGTGTCTAGTACCTGACCGCGTACCCACCAGTTAACATCGTGCGCCAAGAGGCCAGTGCCTTGAGGATTTTTATTGACCTCAAGGATTTTTACTGTATCATTAATTGTGCGTCCCGTGATAGGATCAAATATTTTAGTAGTGTCATCATAATAAAACTTAGTTGCTCTTAAGCTATCAAAACGATATCTTAGTCCTCTTATCTCTACTGTGTACACGGTGTTTGTTAGTGTGAAATTCAATAACCAGCTATTATCCTCGCCCTGTCCTTCTCGAGTTTGAGAAAATACATAATTGCCCTGCGTGTCTACATTGGTTAGCAGATAGGATTTGGGAATAATTTTCCAAGAAGTAGTGTTTTGGTCATATCGTAGACCAAATTCACTGTAGTTACTAATTTCACGTATTAGAGAGGTCGTAAACTCAGTACTAAAGGTGTTATTATAACTAGGTATAACTACACTGGCAATAGCATTATCTGGAATAATTTCACTAACACTGACAGGACCAAGTCCTGTGCTTAATACTCCCTGCCCGCCATTACCTATAACATTTGTGAGTGTGGCGTATATTTTGTCTTTTCCCCCTTCAGGAATTACTCCTGAACTAGGTATAGTCATAATTTTATTTTGCGCATTAAAGTAATTGCCTTCACCAGGCGTAAAAATTATTATACAATTTACGCCAAGATATTTGTTATTACCAGTTACTAAAGAACCGATTTGTTGTGGTGTTTCGGATGAGTTTTTAAAATACCCAGTGCAACTACTACTACCAGCTGTGACCTGTTCCCAGTAAAGATCCTGTAAACTAAATCTGTTAAAATACTTGTAGTAGAAGTGTAAAAGTTCCTTGGATTTAATTTTAGGTAAAATTTGATTTTGTATTACCCTATTAATATCCTGGTTAGTGCTAAAACTAAAGGTTATACTGTCATCAATAATATCTTCTTTGAGAAGAATACCATCTTCGTTAAAAATATTAGTAGAACTATATCTTCCTGTAGTATCAGCTGTATCTAGGAATCTACTTGTGCCGCTGCTAGAACGATTAACTGCTTTAATTTTGCTAATACTACTGAAATTTGCATAGGGGAAGGTATTATAATCTTCTCCTGTTACCATACGATTTTGAGTATAGTATTGTTGTGGTGCTCGGCTTCTAATTTCTTCTATAGACTCTGCAGCCAAGGCATTGGCCACGGTATACTTTAAGCTCAATACAACTGTTAGGGTCTCATTTCTTCCTGTAGAACTAACGTAGGGAATATTTAAATTAATATTCTGCATTTCACTTGGCACAATTTTGTAGGTTGTGCCTGCACTTTGTCTATAAAAAGCTGTAAAATTGCCCTGTGGTACTGAACTAAATGTACCATCTCCAAATACTAAACTTACCTGATCCCCGGCTCTAGTTGTAACCTGATAGCTTTTTTTAGCGGCGTTGTCGTTATATATAATATTGGGCGCCTGTACTGATAGTACCTGGTTCCATTCGTTGGTCAAGACATTGTTACTATTTCTTTCAAAAAGCCAGACATCGTCATTATTAATATTGTCAGCATTTATGTTAAGCAAATTATTAGGAATGCTTTCTGTAATACTAAAATTAATACTGTTTAACACCCCCTGCTTAAAATAAACAAAAAAACCGGTGTTGTTGCTAGCATTGCCCTGTCCGTCATTTTTGTATAAAATATTAAACAATTGACCTACTCTAGGACTTGCTTCATAGATATAGGTTTTATTTACGCTAGTGGCGCTAACAAATTCAAAGGGTAATTGTGTTCCCTCAACTTCTGCGTCAAAACTAAAAATAGGAAATATATCGCTTGGGGTGTTTAGGTTGTATTCACTGTTAACTATACCACCAATAGTCTGACTGTTACTAGGTCGTCCAACCTTTTGTCCACTAATAAGTGTAGCATTCAATATTGTTATAAACTGTTCGTACCAATTTTCATTTGTACTATCGTTCCAGTTGATGTTTAAATTAGTGAGATCATTGCCATCACTGTCCCTAAGCGGTTGCGTTGTTCTAAGACTTTCTATTTTCAGAAAGCCCTCAGCACATCTATTTCTCTTTGGTGCATAACTTACTAATTTGGCTAGCTTTAAAACACTCTCTCGACGTTCCGCGGTGTCAATAAAATTTTCTCTAGCGTTTAAATCCGTACGAAAAGCTAGGCTCTGTCCTAGAAATGCTATCATATCTATCAGTGCTATGTACTCACTGCTTTCTATGAAATCGTTAAAGTCTTCGGGATAATAGAGCTGTAGATATTCTATCATTGACTTTCTAAGAGTTTGATAATCATAACTCTGAAAATCAGCGTTTCTAAAACTTTCGTAGACTCTTGTCCAGTCCTGATTTACCAATAGACTATTTTGTCTGGTAGTGTTTGCCATATGAAAATCCAGTTATTAATATATTTATGGGTTTAAAAAACCCAAGATCTAGGCGGTGTCTAGCCCAATTGATCTGTTATATTGTATTTTTAGTGTGTCACGTTCGTTGGTTTTAATATAAATTAAGTCTAGCTCAATCTGAAAACCCTGCTCGGCCTGAATCACACTGATATTTTCCGCAGCTATCCTTGGATCGCTACTAATTATTCTGTTGATGTCATTAATAATTTTATTTTTAGTATCAGCATCAAAAGGTTCGAAAACCATATCCTGTATGATTGTGCCATAATCAGGATTCATTAATTTTTCACCTTTACGAATATGAAAGCTATTATATAGATCCTGTTTTGCCAACTGAAAATCTGTCAGTTTAAATCTCTTTACACGATTTATTGTGCTAAAACCCTTGTACTGTGCCATTTTATGCTCCTAGTTTATTCTTACTTTCTGATGCTGCGGCAAGCTTGGGCGCTGCACCTTGTACAGCATATACACCGTTGGCGTAATAGTTACCAACACCAGTTCCGTAGGCATCGCTAGCATTGGCCTTGCCATTATAAAACTTTGTGGCGTTGCCTGTGCCACCTAGATGTGATGCAGAAAGTAAACCAGCTACTTCTTCCTTGCTAGTAGAATCAGTTATTGTGCCATTTTTCTTTAGAGTATTGTAGTTACTCTGTGTGTATTTGTACATTACATCTTCTTGTAATTGTTTGTTATTTAAAAACTCATCCCTACTAGCTGGTTTCCCAGGCCCGCCAATCCAGACGCTGGGGTCTTTTAATTGAGCTTCCGTGGTTCCTCGTTTGACCAATCCCTGATCTACTAGGGCTGCTGCGCCCATCTGATATTTGCCAACATAACCCAGTGAGTTAACAGTGTCATATTTTCCCGAACTTTCTGTGAATCCAGTCTGACCAAACAGGGCCTTAACTTCCGACTGTTCAAGATTTCCTATACCGCCCTTGGGCTCTGGTTGTCTACGTAGGAAGGCTTCAGGAGCTTGTTTTTTAGGATTAGCATATTTTGAAGGATCGGGTTTCCCACCACCTGTACCACCACCTGTACCTCCACCACTGCCTGTGCCTGAGTTACCGCCGCCACTGGCTGAACTGCTGGCGTTGCCTGAACCTGAAGCTGAACCTCCACGTTTAGCTTCCTGTTGATTTTGGTATTCCTCTTGTGGATTCTTAGCAGTAGTAGTACTATTCCCTGCCGCAGCGGCAGCCTGCGCCTGTGTCTTGCTTAAAGATTCTAATTCGCTTAGTGTTTTTCTTGTATAGGGCTCGTGAGTAGCTATATGTGTATTAATAGACTTTGTTTTGTTAGGTTGACTTTCCCAGGCATCATTGACATATTCTGTTTCTGCGTGACTATTTTGAGGTAATTTATCAACTATAGGAGCTGAGGCATTACCGCCACTGTTTATATTAACTGGGCCGCCTAGTATATTAAGTGGACCAGTACAGCTAAGTACTCCCTTGCCACTGTTCATAATTAGACTATTTGTATTGGTGGTTATGTAGTCTTTACCGTAGAGATTAATACTATTATCTCCTCGTATTTTCACACTGGCGGTGCTTTCTATATGTACTCCATTTTTGCCATACATACGAATATAATCTGCATTAATGTTCAAACTATTGTCGCTGTGTATCTGTATGGGTCCGTGACTACGCATATTGATACCAAGAGCACTGTAAACTATTACTTCCCCTGCTGGACTTAGTTCTACCCAGCTGTCGCCACGAGCATTACTGATATAGATAAATTCCTCGTCGTCCTGGTCGTGCATTACTATCTGATGACCCTTGGCGCTGCGCCAGCGTGTAAGTTTGCTATTACCAAACAAATCACCATCGTCCATAACAAAGCTATGACCGCCACTTCTCACTTGCGTGGCGAAATCTTCGATTTCAAATTCGCCCTTTTCTATTTGGTCTTTTAGTTGCTTGTTGTTGGCAGGATCAGGGGCTGGTCTGCCTGGCGTGCTTATACCAAACACACCGTTAATAACATCTCTATTAGGGGTGGAATTTATAGGACCACGAAGTGGATCACGGTCTAGACCTTGGTTAATATATTGTTCTGCAAGATAGGGATTTACAGGTTTAGCATTTTTAAACCATCCAGGTGTAAAAGCAGTGTCCTTGCTGTCGTTGTACTCCCCTGTGGGATAGTAACCGTTGGGTTTCATTCGTGACTTAAGATCACTAGGAATACTATCAGGATCAATACTGGCTAGAGGTTCAGCTGCGTTTGCAGGTATCATACTTTTACCCATAAAATCACTGATACAAGCGAACCAGAAGCCGTCTGAATTTTTACCATTGGGGAAGCAGCATAGAACTTTATTGCCTATGTCTGGTGGAGTCATAAACATACCATAACTCTGTCTAGTATTTTCGTAGGTATTTTTACCTGACAATATGTCTATGCCCGTGGTATGCCCCATAAAAGGGCTAGCATATCTTACTGGAAACCAACCCTGTCTATTGTTTGGTGAATGATTTCCCAGTCCATCAATATACACAAACAGGGAACCGTTTCTAGTAAATGTGTCTATATCTTTAACAACCCCCACGTAGATATTGCCTAGATTAAGTGGATTTAATTTAGAATTTAACTGCTCTATACTGGGTTTAAAGCTGTTTGTTTTATTATTAGCCATAATTTATATTGTAAAAGAAGCTCCTACCCTGGATTTTGTTTCGGGAAGTTCGTTGGCTTCCTGTGCTCCATCAGGGGATTTCTGCAGTGCCAATGCCTCGGATTCCTGGATAGGTAATCTTACAAGATTAAGAGTTTGTTCAAACTTGCCATTGGCAAATACATTTTCTATGTCTACTATGCTGTACTTGCCGGAAAAAGGCACATAGCTGTAAGGTCCTTTCGTAGGATCAGCTAGGCCAGTCTGCTCACTGTAGTCAGTGGGAGATAGAAAAGTAAGATGCACATAGAGTTCGTGTCCATCCATTGCTAGACTTCCGTTACTAATTGGCACTGTCTGATAGATACCCACATTATCAAAAATATTATCTTGTTTTATAAATGTGGGGTCTCCCACTATGCGCAATCTAACCTTGATCATATCCCCACGACTATCCATCTGTCTGGCTCGATGGGCATCCATTGTTGCAGCACTCTTTCCATCTGCACCAGGAGCTTCAGCATCTCCCTGAATATAGCGTACTGGTATTACCTGTGTGAAACTACTGGGGTTGGTGGTTTCTCCTGATCGTATTACCTTGGTGGCGTTTGTATCAGCCATATTTTCTGTAGCCAGCCCACGTTCCTTATTGTCAGCACCAGCCATAAAGTTAGTGGTGTTAAGTATAGTTGATTCGTTGAAGTATAACATATTGAAATCTAAAGCTAATTCAATTATGTCATTATTTTTTCCCGTGTAGATATATTGATAATCTTTTACTACACCGGGTATCTGTCCGGCTAGTTCACTAGCTGGATGTGAATTATGCTGAAGCCATTTCTTTACGTGATATTCTACTTCATAGATATAGCTGTTTATTTTTGTATCAAAATTTTTAATTTTGACTATGGGAATTATTTTAAATCCTTTAAAGCTATTACTGGAAATAGGATTAGTTTTATCTTTATCTGATTTAATATCTTTGACGCTGACCTGGTAGGGCACAACTTGAGTTCTGTAATACTCACTGTTAATAATTAAATCCTCTATTACATTGTCTATTCGAGTCCTGCTAGGTATTTTAAATTCGTTACCCTCAAAACTAATCGCAGTAAACTCCTTACCTACAGAACTTTGTATACTAGCCTTTTTTGAGTCTCTTGTATTGTTAACTACAGGTATGCTATTTTTGTTATTTTGATAGGTAGGGGACTCCCCTATCTCTTTATCCATAATAACTCGGTATTCGTGAGCATATTGCATTTTTCCCAGAGCAACCTGATCTAGATAGAACTTGTTGACAGCGTCCACAAAGCCTGAAGCCAAAAACTTCTGGCTAGGTTTAGCTGGTTGTATCTCGGGAGCATCTGACTGGGCCGCCAGGGTTATTGGTTTACTAGCCCCTACGCCTAGAAAATCAATTACATTTTCCCCTTTAATACTAAACGAGGTGGGGGCTTGCGCTATTACTTCTGTAATTGCATTTTGATTAAAAGGTACTGCTTCTATAGCATATTCTGTTCCCCTAGTAGAAATTTTAGTTTTCATAGTTATTATACTAATGGGGAGATACTTTGTGAGCCCGGGAATTAATCCTGGACGTGGCGGGTCGCTGCTATAAAAATCTATTTGCAACATATAGGGAGCTCGAGACCAGTCCCGTATACCCTTTTGTTTGCATAAAGCAACCATACGATTTAGCAGCGTAAATCCCACTGGTTCAATTATTGTAAAACTTAAATTAACTAGGTTGCTGTTTTTATTTTGAAATGTCTTGCCAACAACTGTGCGTATTTTAAGATTGTCCCAATAAAAATCTTCCTGAAAAAAATCATTACGTTTAAAATCTTCCCCGCGGCGCCCAGCGCCAGCAATTAGAACATTTTTTGGTGTATATTTTCCCTTGCTAACTACGTCGTTGTAGTCCTGCTGTTCAAGCAGTGCTAGGCTTAGACTATAGGTATAACTAGCAAAATAGTGTAGAGGATTAACTATAACTTTTTGCTTGATCTCATATTCGCGTTCGGCTACTACTTCCACTGGAGGCAGAGACTTTTCTTCGTACCCAGCGCCACCAGCTACATCGACCCTTAGTGGTGGCTCTGATATACGTTGCTGTTGTTGAGGATCTGGTGGAGGTGGTGCTGGTTCACGAAATCTTGAAAGTTCAGCCATTGATCGTTACCCTAGAATAGAAATTAGGTTAGTCTGTTTTGGTATATAAATTTGAATTCCTGGTACCATATCAAAAACAGGATCTTGAAGTATATTAGGGTTGCGCATAGCGAACACCCACCAAAGATTTACATCGTCATATAGGTCATAAGCCAAGAGATCCGGACGCCATTTATAGGCTGCTGGCAGAGTGTAGAGCACATCATTGGCTAACTTAGGAATAACTGGCAAGTCTAGAACACCTAGATATTTGCCTGTACTGCCAGTGGCAAAATAATAGGGACTATTTTTTTCGTAACTAACTTTAACCATTAGATAAATCCTCCACGATTGCTAGTTGGGCCCTTGGTTAATTCGCCCTTGGCATATTTGTCCAGAGTAAAGTTTTCATAGATATTTCTACGACTATAAACTGGCTGTAGGGTAACGCTTAGGGAACTCATTGTGGGTAATCTTACTGTGGCTTTGTCAATAGTTGTTATAGGCTCTGTTGGTCCACCACTCCAGTCATATTTTGGCTGTCTAGTAGTACTGCGTGTCATAGGCACATTTATATAATCTACGTCACTGGGCATAGTATGGCTAAACTGTGTTACCACACAGGGAACATTGGGCAAATAAGGTGCTCCATAGCCGTTTAAAAATACTAGTGGCGGAGGAGTGCCGGCAATGCTGTCGCCTCCAAAAAACATCTTGGTACAGCTACGGAAAAAATGTACAGCAGCCATAAGATATCTACCCTCGGCCATATTTTGTACAGTAAATTCGCCGTTGATAGTTATAGCACCAACCTCGCTGCTCTGATAGAACACTATGGGATAATTGCTATGAGTAAGACTTTCCACACCATACTTGGCGGAGTGTGCTATAGACACCTGTGGTGTATAGGGAAATATAACGCCGTTGGTCTCCTGAAGTGGAGACATAAATATACTATCACTGTACTTAAAATAAGACGAGCTTGCTGGAGCTAGACTAATTCTCACACGCCAATCACTATCTGCATTTAATACTTGTGCGCCCCCACTTTTCATATCAATGTTAAGTACTTGCCCCTTGATACTGTCTAGAGCATCACGGCCACCCTTGGCAATAGCACCCCCTAGTCTAGATGCACCCTCGCCCACATTGTTTAATAATTTTGTGGCGCCCGTGGACACTGATTGTTTAACTTTTTCTAGACTAAATGTACCCATTGTGCCCGAGGACTGCTTGGCACCAGAAAAGTTTTGTTCTAATTGTTTTTGTTCCCAATATCCAGCCATAGCGCGAAGACCCTATAATATTGGGTATTTATCAGTAAAATTAACTACTATTATTTTAAAAATTATTAACAAGGTATTGACAAAACATTTATTTTTTAGTAATATTCCATTGAGGACCAAAAAATGAAATTTAACTATCTAAACAACAAAGACATACTGAAGGAAATACATAAAAGCAAAAATAGTTATTGTGTATACAAAGATCAAGACGCAGCTGACTATGACCTCATACTCGCTGACGTCTCCAAGATCAATAAAAAGAACATACTACAAGCTAGAAAGAATCGTGCTGAGCGCCTAGCCAAACTTGCACACGACAATGCCGTGGCAGCCACTGGGCAAAAGCAAAAAATGGAAAACTTTGAAATAAAGTATACCAAGATTCCTCAGACTGATGTAGTGTTCAGAGTGATGACCTGGGAGCATATTCCACTGGATGATGCCAAGACGCAGCGAGCCCGTGATGCTGCTCGTGAACTCTACGAGGACGAAGAGGAAGAAGCCTACACTGAATATGACGAGGATGATCCTAAACATAACAAATACGTCAAGGTAAACTTCCCACCTTTTCAGCATTTTAGGGTGGATGAAGAAGGGACACCGGTCTTGGTGGGCAAGAGCCACTGGCAGGGTGGCCTAAAACGTGGAAAGTTTTGCCGTGATCACGGACAGATGACCAACAAGCTGGCTCATATGTTTATTAAATTATGTGAACGTTATGCCACTCGTAGTAACTGGCGCGGCTACACCTATAACGATGAAATGCGAAGTCAGGCACTGCTACAGCTATCACAAATTGGACTACAATTTGACGAGAGTAAAAGTCAGAATCCCTTTGCCTACTACACCGCCGCCATCACAAATAGTTTTACTCGAGTACTCAACATCGAAAAACGCAATCAAAATATTCGAGATGATATATTAGAAATGAACGGACTGAATCCCAGTTACACTCGTCAGGGGGCAGGTAGTTGGTCTGGTGGAGATTCAAATTATTATGACGAGTAAACTTCAGTTAGGTAATCTTGCTATTGCATTTCAGACAGACTATAAGCTATAATAGGTGTTATGTCTACACTTTTTAAACGAGCAGCTATCTGCACTGATATACATTTTGGGTTAAAATCTAATAGTACACAGCACAATGAAGATTGTCTAAACTTTATCAAGTGGTTTACCGCCAAGGCCCGAGAAGAGGGTTGTGATACAGCCTTGTTCCTGGGCGACTGGCATAACAATCGTGCAAGCATCAACATTGTCACGCTTAACTATAGCCTTAGAGCACTGGAGCATCTAAATGACAATTTTAATGCTGTTTATTTTATTCCTGGCAATCACGATCTTTATTATCGTGACAAACGTGATGTACAAAGTGTGGAATGGGCACGGCACCTACCTAACGTTCATATATGCAATGATTGGTTTGACAGTGGCGACGTGGTTATTGCTCCTTGGCTGGTTGGTAATGACCATAAAAGAATTCCCAAATTAAAGGCACGTTATATGTTTGGGCATTTTGAACTACCGCATTTTTATATGAATGCGATGGTGCAGATGCCCGAACACGGCGAAGTAAAAGCTGACCTATTCAAGAATTTTGATCGTGTCTACACAGGTCATTTTCACAAAAGACAGACACGAGGCAATATTACCTACATTGGTAATTGTTTCCCGCACAACTACGCTGATGCTGGTGATGATGAACGTGGTATGCTGGTGTTGGACTGGGACGGAACTGAAGAATATTTTGCCTGGCCTGATCAACCCAAGTACCGTGTCTATAATCTCGGAGAGCTTCTAGAAGAAGCAGACGCAGCACAAAAATTGCTGGAAAATATGCACGTAAGAGTCAATCTAGACATTGACATAAGCTACGAAGAAGCTAGCTTTTTACGTGATACCTTTTTAAATCAGTATAAACTCCGTGAAATCAGTCTACTGCCCAAGAAAAACACTGACCTCGAACAATACGAGATTCAGGGTAATGTAAAATTTGAAAGCGTAGATCAGATTGTAATTAATCAGCTGACTAATATTGTAGAAGGACAGTTTGATAAAAAACTATTACTAGACATCTATAGGAATCTTTAATCTCTATGTTCAAGATTAAGTCGTTAACATTAAAAAACTTTATGAGTGTGGGTAACGCCACTCAGGGTGTTAATTTTGATCGCGATGATCTCACACTGGTACTGGGAGAGAACGTAGACCTTGGTGGTGATGATGCTGGCGCACGTAATGGCACTGGCAAGACCACAATTATTAATGCTCTTTCCTATGCGCTCTATGGCGAAGCATTGACCAAAATTAAAAAAGATAATCTGATTAACCGCACCAATGCCAAAAATATGTTGGTGACCATTGACTTTGAGTGTAACGGTCAGGAATATAGAATTGAGCGCGGTCGTAAACCCAATATAATGAAGTTTTTTATTGGTGGTGACGAGCAAGAGCAGAAGGAAGATGAGAGCCAGGGCGATAGTCGTGAAACACAGGCGGCTATCGAGCATCTTCTTAATATGAGTCCCGATATGTTTAGACACATTGTGGCGCTAAACACCTACACAGAGCCTTTCCTGAGTCTCAGGGCTAATGATCAACGAAGTATAATTGAGCAACTACTGGGTATAACCCTACTCAGCGAAAAAGCTGAAGCTCTCAAAGAACAGCAGAAGTTAACCAAGGAAGCGATTCAGGAAGAAGACTTTAGGATCAAGGCCACACTGGATGCCAACAAACGTATTCAGGAACAGATAGCCAGTACTGAACGTAGACAGAAACTTTGGCGTCAGAAACACGATGAAGAACTGGTTGCTATACAATCAGCCTATGACGAGCTGGCTAAACTGGACATCGAACAAGAATTACTAGCGCATCAGGCCCTTGTTAATCATAGAGAAAAAACACGAACTCTCCAGGAAAGTGAACGCTGGATCAAGAGCATAGATAGTGATAATGCAAAATTAAACAAGGCTGTAGAAGCTTTACAGCGAGATCTAGATGCTTTGGCCAAGCACGAATGTTATGCCTGTGGTCAAGCATTGCACGACGACAAACAAGATGAAATACGTAGTGCAAAAAACAAACAATTACAAGAAGCAACCTTACAGATTTTGACTAACGAAACACAACGTCAGGAACATCAGCAAATAGTAGAATCTTTGAAAAATCTTGGACCAGCACCCACAACCTTCTACGCCACTGAGAGCGATGCTTTTGAACATCGCAGCAGTATGGCAGCTCTACTTACACAACTAGTATCTAAACAATCCGAACAAGATCCCTATCAGGATGCCATCATAGAAATGCGTGAGCAGGCACTACAGGAGGTAAGTTATGATCTAATTAATGAACTTACTAGTCTAAGAGATCATCAGGAATTTTTACTTAAACTATTGAGCAACAAGGACAGTTTTATACGTAAGCGTATCATTGACCAAAACTTAAACTATCTAAATGCTCGTCTGGGTTACTATCTAGATAAAATTGGTCTACCACACACGGTTAAATTTAACAACGACCTCACTGTGAGCATTGAAGAACTTGGTCGTGAACTGGACTTTGACAACCTAAGCCGTGGTGAACGCAACAGATTGATTCTAAGTTTGAGCTGGGCGTTCCGTGATGTCTGGGAAAGCTTGTATCAGCCTGTGAACTTGTTGTTCATCGATGAGCTTATTGATAGTGGACTGGATAGTTCCGGAGTGGAAAATAGTCTAGCACTGCTCAAGAAGATGAGCCGTGAGGGTAACAAGAGTGTCTGGTTAGTCAGTCACAAAGACGAACTAATTGGACGAGTAAGTAATATAATGCGTGTGGTCAAGGAAAACGGCTATACTATGTATAACACAGACCTGGAGACAGCGTGAAGATTTTAATCACGGGCACATCAGGTCTGGCACAAGGACTGCTTAATTTACTGGAACTAGAGCACACAATTACCTGTGTGAGTAGATCCACTGGCTACGATATACTGGAAGTTGATACCTGGGCAAGCAATTTTTTAGACTATGATATGGTAATCAATAACGCCTATGATGGCCTAGGTCAACTCAAGGTACTGGAATATTTTTATTCTCACTGGCATCTAGATGCCAACAAACACATTATTAATATAGGAAGCAGAGCCAGTTACTTCCCCCGCAGTGAACAACATCTAGACTCTGAATACTGGCCCTATCGCTTGCACAAACAGGCACTGGAAAAAGCCTGGGAAAAAATGGTTAACAGCCAGTGTGATATAAAATTAATCAATCCCGGTCCACTGGACACAGACTTGATTAGAAATTTAGAAATTACCAAGATGCCTGTCACGGAAGCTGCTGAGTGTATGTCTAAGTTTATATTTGACCCAAGGATTAAGAGAGTGGACCTATGGCTATAAACTGGCAATTCTATCATTGGCATCTGGAACCCAGCGCAGTCTGTGTGGCTCGATGCCCACGTTGCCCTCGCACAGAGCATCCAGATACTCCCTGGTTGAATAAAAATATGACTCTGGAGTTTGTTAAAAAGTTTTTTACAGTGGATATGTTGACCAATCAGGTACGTAGAGTTACTATGTGCGGTGATGTTGGTGATCCTATCTACTGTAAAGAATTTTTAGAAATTGTACAATATATTAAACAGACTAATCCCCTAATTCATTTGTTTATCATAACAAATGGCAGTAGCAGACGACCACAATGGTGGCGCGAGCTAGCAAAACTGCTAGATGCTAGAGATACAATTAATTTTAGTGTGGATGGCTACGATCAAGCAAGTAATAATTTATATAGAGTAAACACAGACTTTGACAGTATACTAGAGGGAATAAAAAGTATACGTGAAGTTAATAAACAAGTACATTTAAACTGGGCCACCATTGTGTTCAGTTTTAATCAGGACAGACTAGATGATATAAAACAGCTAGCTCGAAGCCTGTCTATGGATGGTCTACAACTTACTCTAAGCACTAAGTTTGGTAGTAAGTACGGTGAAGCCTACGGTGGTGAACAAGATCCGCTGGAACCACGTGCAGAGTTTATCAGCAGCAGTCATCGTTATGAACGTCAGTTAATAAATCTAAGTGGCCGTATCATTGACAATGGTGAATATCTTGCCGTCAATCAGGAAAAATATAGAGCAATTAAAAAACAATATGAGAATTATCCCATAGTGCCTATGTGTGAAATAGGTAATCGTGGGGTCTATGTCAATGCCGAGGGAGTTATATTTCCCTGTAGTTGGGTAAGTTTCCCCTATAATAGTTTGACTTATGCTGATAAGACTATACAATGGCAAGACAGTTTCTTTGCGAAATATCGCGATAGAATGAATTTAAATCATCGTTCCTTTCAGGAAATTATAGCAGATCCGCTCTGGAGCAAGTGTAGCCAGGGCTGGCAGGATGCCAGTAAGAGCTGGGTGGAATGCAGTCAGAAATGTAGCAGAGAACTGGTAGATCAGGACTATGCTGTGGGCTGGCTTACCAATTAAAAAAATAGAATCACTAGAATATTAGATAAGTAAACAGCATATGACCAGTCCCAGTAAGAATAAAGGTAACAGTTTTGAACGCGAGGTAGCTCAATTTCTAACTGCACTCTACGGAGAAACATTTATTCGAGCACCCGGGTCAGGTGCCTATGTGGGAGGTTCAAACTCCCGACGCAAGGAAGTACTACACGAAGGGCAGATTAGAAGCTTTAAAGGCGATATTGTGCCCGGACAGAGTTTTCCTCGTCTTAATGCCGAATGCAAGAGTTACGCAGATTTACCTTTTCATCAACTCTTTGCTGGCAGCGTAAAACAGTTGGACAACTGGATAGATCAGTGTTTAGATGCTGGTGATCCCGGTGACGCCAATATTATTTTTATGAAGTTTAACAGAAAAGGTCGATACATATTATTTCAGATTAATTCTGCAGACACCAAGTCAAGGGATAATTCTCAGGACATCACAGACACCACGTCAAATCTTAGTTTTACCAATCATTTTATCTATCAGACTGCCCACAAGGGCACCTGGGTACTAATGTCCCAGGACAAATTTTTTGAATTAAACGCTGCACAATTTAAAACATTGTGCGCTTGACAGGCCCAGTTGGTAGGAGTGTCCTACCCCCATTGAGCTAGCCGAGGTAAGGCTCGTTGCCAGCGGATCTTGGGTGCCAGTAAAGTAAGTGCCGCTCTAGGCATAAATGATTCAGGCTCTGTGAAAAAGAGACAACCTGAGCTTTCTCGTTGCAGTATGGTTGTGACTGAGAAGGTACCGTTGATAGTGCAAAGGCGAGAGTAGTGGGGGTACAGGTCAACCGCCTCCCAGTATATTATACTAGCTCTTCCAACCATAGGCTGTGTCCGGACTCGTCGGAAGACTCTGCCAATTTGCTCGTATCGGGCAAATTATGGCTGAAGGATCTGTCGGAATACCAAGAGCAATAGGATTAAGAAATAAATTAATCTAGAATAAAATCACTGTGATGGAATAAAAAGAAGTTATCGAGCGCCAGCGAAGATAACAGACTTGCGTAGCAAGTCTCAAGATGGTTAATATATAGGTTGTCCTACTTTTTTACTAGCTTCTAGATTTTCGGATATAAGCTTACCTATGAGGTCGCGATCCTGAGGGCTCAGCATATGGGCTTCAGTGTAGCTGATACTACCTCGCATCCACCAACATATTCTAACAATTTCTTCTTTCAGGGCTTTTGCCTGGCGTTCTAGACTATCAGTGAATTCCTTGATATCTTCAGCCTGAGTTAACAGCAAAAGCCTTAGCCGAAAAAAGTACTATAATCAAACTCCACAGGGGTATCATAGTTGTGTCCACACTCCATACACTGGATTTTCTGATCAGGAGTTTTACCCTGTTTAGCTAATTCACTGACCAGTTCCTGTACTTCCCGCACAGTATTCATATCTGCATTACGATAAAAATCCATTATTAATTTTGTGTCACTGACTTCAACTCCCTCGGGAGTGGTTATACTATGTGTGCTACCAGCTAGCATTGTGAGATTTAGATCTACTAATTTTAAAAGATGCTCCTCGGCAATTTTTTTCTTTTGATCGTCAGTGATATCATCGTCCTGGAAGGCCTGTGCCACACGAGCTTCACTAAAATTAGCAAGATTTAGTTCGCTTAGACTCT
>Ga0255169_1000146_pt1 | contig 37931 bp, 53 predicted proteins | sample Atl_Miss_RepC_8d_FD_183179 | JGI IMG/M metagenome (GOLD analysis project Ga0255169, IMG submission 183179) | Freshwater microbial communities from Altamaha River, Georgia, United States - Atl_Miss_RepC_8d | ecosystem: Environmental > Aquatic > Freshwater > River | place: USA: Georgia | collected...
AAACACTTTCGAATGACTGGTGGCGAGCCCTTGATGGATAAAAACACATACCGTGTATTCGACTATGTGTTAGAGCATCCTAGTCCTGATTTGCATCTTGATGTTACTAGTAATTTCAGTGTCGAGCCTGAACTGTTTGAGCGATATCTAGACTATGTGAAAAAACTTACAACAAACGAGCCAAAAAGACTGCAACATTTTATGCAATACGTGAGTCTGGATTGTGTGGGGCCTAGAGCTGAATATGGCAGACACGGACTTAACTTTAACAGACTCTGGGATAACGTTAATAGATTCCTTAATGAAGTCCCAAATAGAAGTAGCTTGACGTTCATTATTACAATGAACGCTCTTAATGTGACTGGTGTCCGAGAACTGTTTAATGCTATATTAGGACTAAGAGAGATATACAGCAAGACCTATCAGAGAGTATGGTTTGATACTCCTATACTAAGACAACCCACGCATCAAAGTTTGCAGATATTGCCCGAGATGTATTCTGATTTACTGGAGGAAAGTTGGGTATTCATAATGAAAAATCTGGAAACCGTAGAAAAGCCGTTTAAAGGATTTAAGGATTACGAGTTACAAAGATTGCAAAGAGTTATAGATTGGATGAATGAAGGTCGTAATTTAGACCCAAAATATGTTACAATGCAACAAGCTGACTTTTATAGATTTTTTAACGAGCACGATAAACGGCGCAGTACGGACTTTCTAAAAACATTTCCAGAAATGTCTGAATTTTGGCGCCAATGTGAGTACTATGCCAAAACACAATAACGAATCCTATCTAGATTATAAACAACGTGTCATTGATATAAAGAGTGAGAGTTGGTGCGCCGCTAAATGGTATAATGCTACTATTTGGTTAGGTAGTGGCCAAACTACAAGCTGCCACCATCCATTACCACATCACGTTTCTGTTGAGGATGTAAAAGCCAATCCCAGGGCACTGCATAACACTACTCAAAAGAAGCTAGAACGTAGTCAAATGCAACGTGGAGAACGGCCTTCAGGTTGTGAATATTGCTGGAAAATAGAGGATGCTGACAGTAACAACATAAGTGATAGGGTGTACAAAACAATCATATATGATGATAAGGATCTAGACTATGCATTTAATTTACCGTCGGATAGTGACGTTAACCTACAAACTCTTGAAATATCTTTTGACCGCACTTGCCAATTTGCTTGTTCTTATTGTAATCCTGCCTTTAGTAGTACCTGGGTTAGAGACATTAAAAACAATGGACCCTACATCAATCTGGTTAGTGACGGCAGGAACCACTTTACTCATACTCACGATCATAGTCAACTTTATAAGTTCGGCGAGGAAAACCCTTACGTTACTGCATTTTTTAACTGGTGGGAGACAGATCTACACAAGAGCTTAAAGGAGTTAAGAATAACTGGCGGCGAGCCTCTTATGTCAGGATACACCTGGAAGCTTATTGATTGGTTTAAGGAAAATAAAAACAAGAGTAATACTCAACTTGCTATTAATAGTAATCTTGGATTTGATAGAGAAAAATTACAGGACTTTCTAGATAGAATCAAGGATCTACCACACGTAGAGTTGTATACTAGTAACGAAAGCGTGGGTGTTCAGGCTGAGTATATAAGAGATGGGCTTGACTATAAACAATGGTTGGATAATATAGAATTACTTTTAAAAAGCGATTCCATAAAAGCACTGCACGTTATGTGTACTATTAATGCATTATGCTTAGATTCACTACCAGAATTCTTAACCAAGCTCCTTGAATTTAAAAGTAACTTTGGTCGAGATAGGATTAATTTTACATTAAATATATTAAGATTTCCAAGTTTTCAAAGTCCTCTAGTTTTGCCATCTGATATAAAAACTTATTATAGAAATAGGTTATCCAGATGGCTTGATGTCTGGCAAAATCACATAGGTTTGCACGAGCACGAAATAGCTCATATAAACCGTTTGATAAACTATCTTGACGTAGTGGAAACTCCACACAGCGAAGCTTTCGATATAACTAAACTTAGAAACGACTTCAAGTATTTTTATCAACAATATGACCAACGACGAAATAAAAATTTTGAAAATAGTTTTCCTTATCTAGCAGAATGGTATAAAACCATATGAAAGAACAAGAAATAAAGTTTTTTAAGAAAAAACATCTAGATACCAAGTCATCCAGCTTCTGTGGCCACAAGTGGTATTATGCCACTGTGCAGTTATGGATGGGTGGCACACAAAGTTGTTTTCATAATCCCGGACATCAAATTGATGCAGAAGAAATTAAACTTAATCCGTCGGCTATCCATAATACAAAATTTAAAAAGGCTGAACGTGCTCAAATGTTGCGCGGAGAACGTCCAATTAATTGTCAGTTTTGTTGGGTAATTGAAGAGTCAGATCCTGAAGCAATATCAGACAGGATGAGATACAGTACATTATATAGTCCTGAAGAACTTGACCTAGCCTTCAATGCAGACCCCAATTCCGATGTCCAACTAAGAGAACTGGAAATAGCTTTTGATAGAACTTGTCAGCTAGCCTGTAGCTATTGCAGTCCGTATATTAGTAGCAGCTGGGCTCGCGATGTTAGGCAAAATGGCCCTTATGTAAATTTAACTACCAACGGCAGCGATCAATATTCCAACACACAGGATCATACAGTAAAATATGATTATAATGATCGCAATAACAATCCCTACATAGAAGCATTTTTTAAATGGTGGGAAACTGACCTGCATAAGCATCTAAGATCAATTCACTTCACTGGTGGTGAGCCCACGATGGGCGGATATTTGTGGAGATTTCTGGATTGGTGTGGAGAGCAAAAAGGCACCGCATTAGAGAATATTGGCATAATTACCAATCTATCCTATGATGACGATGTTTTGGATAAATTAATTGATCATATTAATCGAGCTAAAAGAAACATCAAGCATATTATGGTTCTAGTTAGCATTGAAAATATTGGTGACAAAGCAGAGTATGTTAGAGATGGTTTGGATAGTAAACAGTTTGAAAAAAACTTAAAACGTCTAATTTCTGAAAGTAGTGTTGATACTGTTTACTTACAATCGACAATTAATGCAATTAGTATTGATGGGTACTTGGAGTATTTGCACTGGATTAGGGATTTTAGAAAAGAAAATAATTGCAAGGGTAAACTTGGTACCTATATTAATTTTGTGAGATTTCCGGCATTTCAAAATATTTTTATTTTGCCAATGGAGAAACGAATTCAATATAGTGATGAACTAATTCAGTTTTTATCTAACACAGAAAATACACGATATTTTAAAGAAGATGATCTACTTTTAATTAAGAGACTTGCTGATTATTTAAAAACTGTTGAAGTTCCACATAAAGGAATTATTTTTGAAGAGCAGGATTATGACAATCAAGAAGTCGTTTATATAAAGCCAGATCTTGTTAAAGATTTTAAAAGCTTTTTTGTTCAATACGATCAAAGACGAAATAGGAATTTTGAAAAAACTTTCCCTAACTTAGCTGAATGGTATAGGTCATTATAATGAGCGATGATACAAACGATATCAAGGGATTTTACAATAAAGGGTACAAGTATAATGACAGGAAACCCTTTTTTATTAATGACCAAGATCTTACTGACAAACAAAAGCACTTACTAACAGAAAGTGATACTTTCTGTATGTTACCCTGGGTTCATATGCACGCCTTCCCTGATGGCAGGGCCTATCCGTGTTGCCTAGCAGACTATTGGCACCCAGTGGGTGATCTCAGACAACACACAATGGAGGAAATCTGGAATCAACGCCCTTTAAGAAAAATGCGTAAAAATATGCTTGAAGGTCAACCCAGTGTCCAGTGTACTAAATGTTATGAACAGGAAAAAAATGGACTGTTCAGTATGAGATTTGACAGCAATAGGAACTATGGACATCATATAGCACAAGCTGAAGCAACTAATCTAGACGGGTCAGTGGACGACTTTAAAATCAGATACTGGGACGTAAGATTTAGTAATTTGTGTAATTTTAGTTGCCGTACCTGCGGTCCAATTTTTAGCAGTAACTGGTATAATGAACACGTAAAACTCTACGGCAAAAAGCCTGATGTTTTGGGTAGAGAAATGATGCGTATAGAATACGCAGCGGGCGATGAGCAATCTATGTTGCAACAGATGGAACCGCATATCCCCTATCTAGAACAGGTTTACTTTGCTGGTGGGGAGCCACTGATAATGAAAGAGCATTATTTTATGCTAGAGAAATTATTAGAACAGGGTAAAACAGATATAAGAATACAGTACAATACAAATTTTAGTGAATTGGCATTTAAAGACAAACACGTATTTGAATACTGGCGTCATTTTAAAAATATCAGTGTAGGCGCCAGTCTAGATGCCAGTGGTAGTCGAGCAGAGCTAATGAGAAAAGGTACAAAATGGAGTCAAACAGTAGACAATAGAATGCGTATGCTCCAGGAAGTGCCGCACGTAGATTTTTATATTGCTGCCACTGTAAGCTCAATGAATGCTTTGCACGTTCCTGATTTCCATAGAGAATGGGTAGAGCTTGGTCTAATCAAGGCTAAAGATTTTAATATAAATGTCTGCCAAGGCCCTGAATGGTATAGAGCAGACATTTTACCTAGCAGCATAAAGAATCAGATAAATTCCAAGTATGAGAAACATTTAGAGTGGCTAGAACCACAGGACTCTCTCAAACGAGCCACCTTGGGCTACAGGGGATTGTTAAACTTTATAAACAGTAAAAATTCTGAAAATCTTATACCAAGATTTCTTAAAGAAGTTTCTCTGCTAGATCAAACTAGAAGTGAAGATTTTTTCCAAGTATTTCCCGAATTATTAGAATTAAAAAATTATGAATCTACCTGAAACCATATGTATGTTACCTTGGGTTAGTATAGAAACCAGTCCTATGGGTACTGTACGTCCTTGTTGTCTTGCTCGAGATGAAATACCCGATGAATCAGGTAAAAAAATTAATCTAAGAGAATCAAATCTTGTTACCGCTTATAAAAGTGTTTATATGCAAGATCTACGTAAACAAATGCTAGCTGGTGAGAAGCCCAAAACCTGCCAATTATGTTGGGAAGAGGAAGCAGCAGGCAGAACTAGTAAACGAATAAACAGTAGAATAAGATTGAAAGAGTTGTACAAAAAAGTCGACTGGCAAAACTTAACTCCTGATCAACTTTGGTTCGTAGACTTAAAATTAGGAAATATTTGTAATTTAAAATGTAGAATCTGCGGAAGCTGGAGTAGTAGTAAGTGGGCTGATGAAGAACTAAAATATACACCCAACGTAAAAAAAGAAAATCACGTAGCCTATCAATGGTTGAAACAGGGTTCTTGGCCTAGGCAAAGCCCTGGTTTTTGGGAAAACTTAATAGAGTTACTGCCAGATATTAAGTACTTCGAGTTCACTGGCGGGGAGCCTTTTCTGATTCAGGAACATTTTGATCTTTTAAAAGTAGCTGTAGATAAAGGATATAGTAAAAATATTGATATCCATTATAATACTAATGGTACAGTTGATCCTGATCAGTCCTGGATATGGCAGCACTTTGGTAGAGTAGACATAGCTTTTAGCATAGATAACGTTGGTGATAGATTTGAGTATGAACGATATGGTGCTAAATGGCAGGATGTAAATGATAACATATCCTGGATAAGTTCTTACAAACAGCACGACGGCGTTAATCTTACTACACAACTTTGTTTTACTGTTAATATTCAAAACGTTTACTATCTAGATGAATTATTAGCCTGGGCTGATAAGAAGGGATTCGATAACATTTATTTTAATATGTTACATAGTCCTGATCATATGAGCATACAAAAAATGACTCCTGCTGCTAGAGATTTAGTCTTAAATAAACTTAAGACTACATTTTGGACTACTAAGTTTTATCAACGTGAAATAGATAATATTATTAAATTTATTGAAAATGGCACTGGTAGTGATGGCACAGAGTTTGTTCGACGTATGAAACAAACAGATCAATATAGAAATCAAAATTTTAAAGACACGCATTTAGAGATAGCCACGGCAATGGGATATGAATAAGAAACCACTTTGTGTAAACCCTTTTGAAGGAATAATTATAGATGAATTTGGCGGCGCTAAACCCTGCCCTCCCTACCTAGCAAACTCCAACAACATTAATGTATTAAATTACTATCAACATCCAGAAATACTAGAACTACAACGAGCTCATCTAGAGGATAACGAACTACCCAGTGTATGCAGAACTTGTAAAACAAACGAAGAAAAGTATGGAAGCAGTCTTAGATTTAGCAAAACTGCAAGAGACATAGAATACAAGGTGGGGCAGTTTGATCAAGGCACTATTTTAATTTCCACTAGCAATGCGTGTAATTTAAAATGCTTGCCCTGTAGTTACAGTAGTTTCCCCAGGATCAAAGAATTAATAGAAATTAAGGTACTCCAACCCTATCAGGATATAGGGCTAATAGATTTATCTGATAATAAAATGGAACGTATTTTAGAAATAATAGAAAAATATAATTATACTACAGTGAGTTTATTAGGTGGAGAACCTTTTTACGATAAAGTTACCTTTAGAATGATTGATCAATTAATCAACCGTGGATTATCTAAAAAGTTAAAATTATATTTTACCACAAACACAACTAATATTAATCCAGCCAAAATAGAAAAAATACAGAATAATTTTAAAGATTTTGAAATAGATTGCAGTATAGATGGTGTTGGAGAAGTTAATGATTATCTAAGATACCCCTCTCGTTGGGATCAAATTTTAAATGGTATTTCTATTCTTAGAAATCTCAATCAACCTTTTAATATAAGAACAGCGTTCAGTAATCTTGCGTTACTGAGATATCCTGACTTAATATTGTGGTGTTTGGAAAATAACATAAAAAATATTTACCTTTGCTCAGTGGACGATCCTGAAATTATGAATCCCCAACGGCTACCATTGGGCCTAGCAGAAAGTTTGCGCAAAAAATATGAAGTTTTAGCCAAGCTAGATGTCAACAACACTACGAAAATGTCTATCCAAGCCGCCACTGGGTATGCCACAAATCTAGACGAAACTGGATTTAGTAAAAGCCTAGAGTTTTTTAGAAAACACGACCAACATCGTGGAAATAATCTAGTAGAAGTATTTCCTGAACTAAAGCCCTATGTCTGAAAAGCCTAAAAATTTATGTATGGCTCCCTGGGTTCATACTTATCTTAGCCCTCAAACTGAAAGAAGAATGTGTTGTGCAAGCAGGGAACCCGCGCAAAATTTTGAGCAATATATTGACACCGCTTCGGGTTCGGGAGAATATAAACCACTTACGCTAGAGCAACATTGGAACAGTGATCATATGAAATCTGTACGTAGGCGTATGATGGCTGGTGAAACCCTTCCTGAGTGTGAAGTTTGCAATAATAAGTTACTTAATACTGACGTTTACCGTAGCTATTTTAATAGATTGTTTGATCATAAGTATTTAGAGGCAATGGCTAATACAGACGAAACCGGGCACACTTCACTACAACCTGTCAGTTGGGATTATAGGTTCAGTAATTTGTGCAATTTCAAATGTCGTATGTGTGGCGATATGCTTAGTAGTAGTTGGGAAACAGAACGCCGACAGTTTAACGATATAGATTGGTCTAATACAAAAAACAACTGGATGAAATCTGAAAACAAAATTAAGATAGAAAGTTTTCAGAACACACAAATCGAAGAAGAATTCAGAAAAGCTGTGGAAGAGCACCGAGTAGAAGAAGTCTACTGGGTAGGTGGAGAACCACTAATGTATGAACAACATTGGCGTTATATGGCAAGAATAATAGAACTAGGAGATGGCCAGAATGTTTATGCAAGGTACAACACAAATTTATCTAGAATTAATTATAGGGGTATCAATCTTTATAACGACATTCTTACTAGGCTTCGCGATTGGCAGATTTGCGCGAGCCTTGACGGTACAGGAACAATTGGGGAATACATTAGATCAGGTCTTAATTACGACCAGTGGCTTGAGAACTTCCGTGAAGGAATTAAAATCAGAACTCACTCACGTCAGCTCAGAATTGACTTTACGCTCACTCTGCCCGGAATGTTTGAAGTTAACAAAATACAACAACTCGCAGACTCGCTAGGAGTAGATGTGTTGGCCAAGGTAATTTTTAGTTTCAGTCCAGATATTATACTATCTCCGCTGGCATTACCTAGAAACATTTTAAATAACTGGGTAGATGAGCTACTACCCAATGTAACAGGATCTTTACGAGATATCCTAGTGCAATTAAAAAATCGCCCAACATTTCAAGAACAATATGGGGATAATTACCTTGATCATCTAGCGATTGGTAAACAACAAACTCTTAAAATAGAATCTAGACGAAAAGCTGACACCTGTCTAGAAGAAATATTATCGCAAAGAAAAGAAGTGTATGACTGGTATAAATCAATTAGTTAAAGTAATACTATCCAATCCCTTGAATAAAAAGGACACAGTCGACTATAATATAGTTGTGGCTGATAATGTTTTGGCTCGAGACTGGGTATTTGCACTCAAAGAAATTTTACACAATAAAAAACATCTTGAGAAAAATTACTGCTTTATGGGTTTTCCTTACACAGCCAGAGATCTAAATTTTTTAACAAACAGTTTAAACAATCATATTGCAACAATCAATAACTTTTTTGGTAGCGAATACACCATTGAAGAAAACTACACACAGGAATGCTGGACAGATAATAGCGATCTAGGGCCCAATCACGAAATGTTTAACTTATTACACAATCATTTCGAAGTGTTACAGGGCACAGTTTGGGATTTAAGTGATTATTATAAAAAAGCAAATTACAAAACTAAGTACGCTATTCGTCAACTTAATAATATCTGTCACGAACTAGAGTCATATGTTCTAAGTCAGAGAAAACTTCAAACTGTGCCCTTCTGGATACGGCCAAGTCAGATAACAACATTTTTGCAAGCAGGTAGATATATTCTAACAGACGAACACAGGAAACTTTTTACAGTTAATGGTTATGATCGTGTGCTAGGTGGTGTTTATATGCACTGGACTCAAATAGGAAAAACATTATTTGAGGTTTTTAGAGATGAGGGGGCTCCTGATCTAAACGACACAATTTGTGAAGCTATAACAGAATTAAAATTCTACAGTGGAGAATTTGATGTAGAATGGGGTAATGATGTAGTCTACGGTGGTGCTGCCTACTGGCACACAGAGCAACAAGATAAATTTAGAGAATGGCTAACACGCAATGGTAAAGATTATAATGATCCTAAATTAAGTCTTGGATATCTGCCTATAGGTCAGGTGGATTTACAAAATAGCTTTGGCACTGTAGATGCACAGGAAATCTGGAAAATACTAGGAGACCATCTTAACATTCAGGCTATTGAGGTCGACGGTATAAGACAAGAATATGATTATTGTTGGTCAGATCCCAATTATCAAAGTCAGCAAATAGATATGATGAAACCTGGTTACGACTATAGCAGTAAATACTCTGTTGGGAAATAAGATGAGATGGCTTATTAATTTATATTATAGAATTAGATTAGAAATAAAGTACAGACGCAGACTTAAGGAAATAAGGAAGCGAGATCCTTTTATCTATTAATTATGATTTACACTATAGGATGTAGTTTTACATATGGTGCTGAACTCCCTGACAGATCAGACGCCTGGCCCAGTGTGTTGGGTACTTTGCTTAACAAGGACGTGACTAACCTGGGTAAAGAAGCTACAGGTAATACCCGTATTGTAAAAAGAGCGTTGGATGCTATATTAGAAAATCCTGAACTTGTAGTGATTAGCTGGACTAATCCTGGCAGGCTAGAACTAGCAGATAACTTTGGGATATATGATGTATGGGGCGGAAGAATTATAAATTGGAACAATGATGAGAGCCTCAAGCATAGAGCAGAGATGGTTAAATATACTGTACTCAATGATCAACCAGAGTACTATTATACTGCCTGGTTAAGGCAAATAATTTTAGTACAAAGTATTTGTAAATTAAAAAAAGTCCCCTGTGTAATGTTTATAAGTCATTATGCCAATAAAATGCACAGACAGTTTTCTAATAATCATAAAAAATTGGTAGAAAATATAGATTTGTCTATGTTTGTAGATCAAACAATGTTAGAAAGCACAGATGAATGGACAAGAGATATTACTAAAATGCCTCGAGGACATCCTAGTCCTCAAGGACATAAATTAATAGCAGACAAAGTATATGAACATATTAGGCGTTTCAGCTGGTGATCACGACGCAGCTCTTAGTGTAGTTAGCCCCCAGGGCGAAATTCTATTTGCTGGGCATAGTGAACGTTATAGTAAAATTAAAAATGACTCTAATATTCACAAGTCACTAGTAAGTGACGCATTTGCCTATCCTATAAGTACAATTGCATTTTACGAACGACCTTGGTTAAAACAAATTAGACGCTTGTATGCAGGACAAAGCTTTGAATTTGATAAATTCTCTACTAGACAAATATTAAAGAAACAGATACCTCTAAAGTTAGATAACTATAAAATTAAAACTTATGGCCATCATTTAAGTCACGCGGCTGCAGGATTCCAAACAAGTAATTTTGATAATGCAACTGTGGTTGTAATAGATGCCATTGGAGAATTTGATACTATTTCTATTTGGAGTGCTTATTATAAAGATAAAAAAGCCAAATATAAAAAGCTTTGGTCTAAAAAGTACCCACACAGTATAGGATTATTTTATAGTGCGATGACAAACAGTGTAGGTCTTAAACCTAACGAAGAAGAGTATATCTTGATGGGAATGAGCGCCTATGCTCGCACAAACAATTATAGTATCCTGGAACATAAATTAGTTCAGGATATTGGGGAATGCTCTTTTAAACAAAACTTACACATAGGGTTGCCCTATGAACACTTAGATTTAGCTTCTAATGAAGAAGTAGCAGCTTGCACCCAAAAAGTTACAGAACGGTTATTAGCTAAGGTCTGGCAAAAAGCCAAAAAAATTGGGAATAGTAAAAATTTAGTCTATATGGGTGGCGTTGCTCTTAATTGTCTGGCAAATAAAAACCTAGGAGAATATTTTGATAATATCTGGATTATGCCTAATCCCGGAGATGCTGGTAGCAGTTTGGGCGCAGCAGCGTTAGCCTATGGCCAACGTATTGACTGGCATAATGCTTTTCTTGGACATAATATACCTGGAGCATACCCAGTTAACTCTATTATTGATGCTTTATTGGTTGATGGCATCGTGGGTGTTGCAAGCGGTCGCGCAGAATTTGGGCCACGGGCATTAGGTAATAGGAGTTTATTGGCAGATCCTCGAGGACTAGATATAAAGGATCGTGTAAATGAAATTAAACGTAGACAAAAATTCAGACCCTTTGCACCAGTAATACTAGAAGAATTAGTTGACGAATATTTTGATATGCCTAGTGGTTGGAAATCTAGTCCCTATATGCAGGTGGTAGCTAAATGTAAATTTCCCAATCACTTTCCTGCCATAACACATTACGACGGCACAAGCAGAGTACAAACAGTAAATAAACAATCTGGTGGTGGTATAAGACAATTACTTGAACAGTGGTACAACATAACTAATTGTCCTATGCTATTAAATACCAGTCTTAATGTACGTGGTGAACCTATGGTAAATGATAGGCAAGATGCGATTAGATTTCAACAGATATATGGTATTAAGGTGTTTAGTTAGTTTTATTAATTTTTTATAGGGCGGTGCTATACTATGAGTGAAAATGACGGCAGTCCAGATTTGGATTCTTTACGTAAAAAGTTTAAACCTAAAAAACCTAAAATGGCAGTACCTACAGAATTTTTAGACAATGCTAAAAGCTATGAGGACAAACAAGCATTAATGCAAATATTGGCTGATAAAGAAAAAAATAAAATGATTTTATTAGTCAAGGCTATGCTCAAGGATGCGGTAGCCAATAGAGACAAAAAATGAAAAAAACAATAGTTTTACTTGATTGGGAACAAGAGGATAAATGGTTTTCCCGTAGAACAGTGGACGATCCGTTTAGCTCAGCATATTTTGGATTAAATATTCCTGCCTATTTTAAAACATTTTTTAATCTCGAACTTTATCAAAAAGATAAAACTTATAATAAACAACAACACGTCTTTGTGCTTTGTGATATTTACCATAAAAACAATTTTATACAAAATTCAAAGTTATACGAACATTTACGAGATCAAGGTTTTAAAGTTATTCTATTACACTTTGTTGAATATTTTCCAGAACATCATCCAGATGTTTACTGTACATTTCCAATATTTTATATAGATAATTGGTTCTGGTTTAACGAAGTTCTTAGACATATGAATGGTTGGGCTAGTTTTAAAGATAATAAACGTTTAATTTTATGTCCTGTGCAGTATCCAAGAGTTTCCAATAGGAATAAGCTAGCACTTATGCCTGTGGGGAAATTACGAAGACATAGAGTAGATCTTCTTTCTAAAATAAATCCTCTTTTAAAAAATATGGTCTGGAGTTGCAAATCTCAAAATATTCTTCTTCCTAGAAATAAAGATTTTGAACATCAATATAACTCTTGGGAATACGAACATCTTGGGATCATAAACGATAGGTATTTTAATCCTGATTGGTACAACGATACTTATTTTAGTCTTGTTTCAGAAACTTGTGTTACTAGGCAGATTTTTAAATATAACAAGAACAGAGAAGATGCTCCTCCGTTTATAACAGAGAAAACCTATAAACCCATAATGTACAGGCATCCTTTTCTTATACAAGGACAACCAGGAATTCTAAAGCATTTACGAACTCTAGGTTTTGAAACTTTTGAAAATTTATTTGACGAAAGTTATGACACTATCGATGACAACGACTTAAGACTAGATAAGATAGTAGATAATGCACAAAGTCTGTCAAAACACTTATACAGTAAAAAAACTAAAAGTATATACACTTACGATAAATTAACTGAAGAAAAAATAACACATAATTGGAATCATTTTTTTAATGGTCAACTAGTTGAACAACGTATCTATCAAGACATTGTATTACCTTTTCTAGAAATGTGTGAATAAAAATTTAAACGTGTCTAAAAAAACATTAGTGCTAATGGATTTTAACTACGAAGATGCAATATCGTGGTACACTTCAGATAACTTAAAATTTAAATATTTTGGATTATGTTTTAATAATTTTTTTGAAAAATACTTTGACTTTGAATTATACGACAACCAAAAAATATACAATAAAGATTGTATTTTTGTAATTCTTGATATCTACAACAAGAAAAAGTTCTCTGAAAGATACCCAACGTATATAAAACTACACGAACAAGGATATAAAATAATTTTGTGGATGCTTTCAGAATTTCCTGGGCATCAGTTTCATAAATTTTTTAACCCACGGGATTTTCCTATACCAGTGTTTTATGTACCCCATTGGTTTTGGTTTCAGGAGCTGGGATCTGCAATTAATCATTTGGCTTCAACACCAGAAAGAATTATTTTAAGACCACACCAATACCCAAAAAATAAAACTTGTAAGTTTTTAGCTTTGGTACCAATGAATAAACACAGGGTGCATAGAGATAAACTGTTTGACAAACTTAGTAGTTTTAAAAATGACATACTCCTAAGCTATGTTTCTCGAGGAATAACACTACCAAGAGATATAACTTACGAGAACGATATTAATCCCTATTACATTAAGATATTTGACCCACAGATAGATCCTGGTGTGGATATAATTAACGATAGATATTTTAACCCTGAATGGTACGATGACACTTACTTTAGCCTAGTAGTGGAAACCTGGATAGAAAAATACCAATATCCAGTTTTTTTAACAGAAAAAACCTGGAAGCCTATTATGTATAAACATCCTTTTATGATCTGGGGGCAACAGGGTTCACTAGCTTATCTTAAAGAATTAGGTTTCGAAACTTATGAAAATTTATTTGATGAGAGTTATGATTTAGAGGAAAATTCAAATAAAAGACTACAGGCTATTATTACAAACGTAAGGAATTTACGTAATCAAAGATCTAGATTAAATATAAGTCAAAAGCGTAACTACGATAAAATAACTCAAGAAAAAATAGAACATAACTATAATTTGTTCTTTAATAGTGACACATTGACTGAAAGGTTGTATACTGACATAGTTATACCAATGTACGAATTTTCAGAGTCAAATTGAAGGAAAAATCAATGAAAGATAAGTTCAAACGTGCTTATATGGCCACAGCTAAAACATTTGCAGATTTAAGCACTGCTAAAAGATTACAGGTGGGTGCCATAGTGGTCAAGGATGATAGAATTATAAGCATAGGATACAATGGTATGCCTGCTGGCTGGGATAACACCTGTGAAGTCAGGGAATGGATGAATCCCGAAGCTGGTGGCTGGCTTGACCCGGATGAGATTAATACACAGTGGCCCTACGAGGAATTTACAGAAGGTCAGTCTGTGGGCAGATATAAATTAGTAACTAAACCCGAAGTGTTACACGCAGAAAGCAATGCAATATCAAAGTTAGCAAGATCCAGTGAAAGCGGCGAGGGTGCAGCTATTTTTATCACGCATAGTCCCTGTATGGATTGTGCGAAATTAATCTACCAATCAGGTATAACGTCAGTGTTTTATGGGTCTAGTTATCGAGATGACTCGGGAATACGTTTTTTACAATCAAGTGGTATAAAAGTAGAACAAATACAGGATGTTTGATGTTTTTTATAAAAATAAACCCACTGGTTTATTTGCCTTTGAACAACCAGCGGATAGTTTAGTACAGGCCGCTGCTCTCTCTAGAACAGAATTTTTCTGGTTCCTAGATGGGCATAATGATTATTCGGGCTTTAATTTTTACTGGCAGTGTCCTCCCTGGGAACAAGATCAGGTTCACGTTTTTGCAAGTCAGCATCAACGTAATAGTGGAACTTATTTTGCTAGAAAACATACTGCAAAATTATTGCAATATAATTTTAGAACCGAACAACGAGTTCACAGACCAGCCAATTTAGAACTTTGGTCTATACCCAACTACATTGATATTACAAATTTCGATTTCAGCTGGCATCCAGACTTCACTGAGCCAGACTATGAATATCATTTTCCTACACAATGGCAATCAGCAGGTGGACCTGTTTATCTAGGCACTCAGGGTATTAAACTTGTAAATTCACAAACAGCACAGTCATTACCAGACAAATCACGGTGGCTAATACCTGATAATATTGATCAGACTAGTTTTGACTTTAGTTGGCATCCTGACCCACGTGATCCTGCCTATGAATATCATTTTGGTACACAATGGCAGACAACTGGTGGTCCTGTGTATCAGGGACACAAGGGAGTTAAGATTGTCTATAGTCCCACAGCCACGGCCCTTGAAGATAAATCTCGCTGGATTATACCAGACAATGCTGATATTACTGATTTTGATTTCAGCTGGCATCCTCCTAGATTTGAACCAGATTATGAATATAGATTTCCCACACAATGGCAACGTGAGGGTGGTCCCATATACAAAGGTACAGCTGGTGTAAAATTTGTAGCAGGGCAGCGCATACGAACTAACGCCACACAGATTTTTTATATGGATTTTCTAAATAAAGAAAGTCCAAAACAATTAGAATGCTTAAAGAAAAAATTTCCTGACATCAAGAGTACACGCTATGTTGATACACATTTAAATGTGTTCAAACGTATAGTAAACTTAGCAGAAACAGAGTTTGTCTGGGTCATTAGTAGTATATGTGATTATAGTAAGTTTGATTTTACTTGGCACCCAGACTCTAGTCAGCGAGAAATGATACATTGTTTCCCTACAGGAACACTGAAACGTGGTGATACTTTTTACATACACGTTCCTAGCTTTAAACAACAAATGTACGATCTAGAACTTCTAGATTGGTTTAATATCATTAACTATTGTGATGATCAATCTGTAACAAGATTCCCACAGGATACAGTTAATTATGATGGTGATAATCTAATAGATGTAGTTAAGGAACATCAATGGACTACTCCCTATGCGTTGTTTACTAATAAATCACACGTTGCAATTATTAATAATAACTGTCTATGGTCACATAAAGATAGAGAGGTTGTAAGTATTTGTTCAAGCAATAGTGTATGTTTTGTACCACGAGAAGCTAAAAGTCATATCAAGGAACAGATCTACGACTATCCCTATATAAACAAATTAACTAATATAGTTACACTAGACACACCCTTGGATATTATCTATATTAGCAATGGGGAGCCTGATGCTGAATATTGGTATGAACACCTAGTAAAGCTGGCTAGTAAAAAAGTAAAACGAGTACAAAATGTAAATGGTAGAACTGCCGCCTATCAAGCTGCGGCTAAACTTAGTAGTACTCCCTGGTTTTTTGCAGTATTTGCCAAGCTAGAAGTAGATTCGGAATTTAATTTTTACTGGCAACCTGATTATTTCCAACAGCCCAAACACTATATCTTTAATAGTAAAAACATATTAAACGGACTAGAATATGGACATCAAGGACTAATAGCCTATAATAAAAACCTTGTATTAGAAAATAATCAGCCGGGGCTAGACTTTACGCTAAGTCAGGCACACGAGAGTGTACCCATACTATCAGGAGTGGCTCATTTTAATCAGAACCCCTGGATGACTTGGCGTACTGCTTTTCGCGAAGTCCTTAAATTAAAACATTTTAATAGTTTAGTGGAAACAGTCGAGACGACTCATAGACTTAAAGTCTGGACCACAAGAGCGCAGGGAGAAAATTCAGAGTGGTGTCTACGAGGCGCACAGGACGCTATAGACTATTACAATCGAGTTGAGGGTGATTACGAAAAGATAAAACTTAGTTTTGACTGGGCGTGGTTGGCGGATTATGCTAGTCTCTTGAAGCACCATTTTTAACTGCTAGTACTATTTTTTCAACTTCCAGATCTGAAAGTTCAGGATATATAGGTAAACTTAGACAGGTACGGCTGAATAGTGTGGCGTTACCGTAGTGCGATGATTTAAAATCAGCATAAGAAAACCCTAGAGGATAATCAAATAACGGTGTATCGTAATGAATTTTTGTTTCGATATTATTTGACGTCAGAAAAGATCTTAAGTTACTTCTGTTATGATCTTTAATAACATATTTGTGCCAGCTGGGCTCACAGTCACGTGTTATCTCAGGTACTTTAACATATTCTGCAAGTTCCTGTGTATAGTAGTTTGCTATATCAGTTCTACGACGTTGCCATTTAGCAAAATGATTTAGTTTAACTAGCATTACGGCAGCATCAAGTTCACTCATTTTACTATTTGTGCCTGTGTTAGAATGATCATCATACTTACCATTGTCGCGCATATCCCTTAACATAGAATATTCCTTGGCATCATCCGTAAGTATCATACCACCACTGCCATAGTTAGGTAAATTCTTAGTGGGATCAAAACTTAAAATACTTATATCCCCCAACTTACCACTAGGTATACCTTTATACTTTGCCCCTAGGCTTTGTGCAGCATCTTCTATTATGGGGATTTCATCACCACCAAAAAACTTTACGCTAGTATAAAATTTTTCGTAGTTAACTGTATTACCAAATATGTTTACATACATTACTGCATCTAATAGGCGTTCGCGTGAGCTAAAGTTAAAAGGCTGATTAAGACTATCAACATTAATTAGAGCTTCGCTATCAACGTCACAGAACACAGGATTATTATGAGTTTCCAGAACGGAATTAAGTGTAGCTACAAAACTAATACTTGGTATTAATATTTTATTACGAACATTTTTAAGTTTATTATTTGCTTCTAGGGCTCGTATAGCAAACATCAAGGCCTGTGTACCCGAGTTAACCGCCACTGCATATTTGCGATTAGTTAACTGAGCAATAGCCAATTCAAATGCTTCTATCTTGGCGCCATCCAGCACCTTACCGCTAGACAAAACTGTGTCTATTACTTCCAATACCTCTTCTCTAATACTTAGATATTGTCTTTTTAGATTTATAAATTGTATTAGATTAGTTTTTTCCAATATGGACTACTCCTAAACCAGTCTGCATATCTCTGAAAACCTTCTCTAACATCTACTTTGGGATCAAAATTTAAATCTCTACGGGCTGCATCTATGTTTAATGCTCCACGGCTAGGAAAGTCTAGATCTCTATCGCGTACTTCTATATCACCGCAACCAGCAATTTCAACAGCAATTTGTGCTGCATCTAATAGACTATGGCTGTGACTTTTAGTGATATTATACGTATTATTGTTTGCCTGTTTTTTTGTTGCTGCTGCTACTATACCACTTGCAGCATCTTCTACGTAGGTAAAATCCAGTGTTTCTCCTGCGCCATTGACCTTTAAAGTTTCTCCTCGTAGCGCACTAAGCATAAACTTACTTACCACTCTATCCTCTACGTCAAATTCACCATAGACTGCACTGGGTCGTATGATAACGTGATCAAAGAATCCTTGACGAGTATAGTCTCTTACTAAATGTTCTCCCATCAATTTCATAATTCCGTACTGTCCCTGTGGGCGGCAAATAGCATCTTCACGCACATCGTCTTTAAAGTCTCCATAGACCATACTAGAGCTAATATAGACAAACTTAGCTATATTATATTTCTTAGTTAGCTCTAGCAAATTAATTAGTGCTGTGCTCATTACTTCACTACCCCAGATAGGATTTTTACCAACTACTTTTTGTCTAGGAAAACTGGCAAGATGTATCACTGCATCGCAATCCATACCAAATGTTCCAAAAAAATCTTTAAGGAGGTTATAGTTTCTAATGTCTATATGATGTGTACCTGCTCTAGTCCTGGCAGATCTTGCTTTATAAAGATATTCCAGTTCTTCCTTGTTTAAAAAACCATAATCAGTTATATTATCGATAATAAAACAGGTATGACCCAATGCTTCTAACTGTCGCACAACATTATGTCCAATAAAACCAGATCCACCTGTAACTATGTATTTCATTGACTTCCCCAGCGTAATGTAAAATACGTATAATCTTTTTCCATTAATTCTCCAGTAATCTTTACAATGTATCCCCAACTATTATAATCCTGCGTAACACTATAATAGGGATCGCTAATGGAATTTTCCAAGCACCATTGGCCTTTTTCAGAATCCTGCCATTCCATTAAAGGCCCAGCAGCATAGATTTCAGGATCTTCCACATCACCTAGTCTAAAACTTCCCATTATAACTTTTACAGTTTTACTCATACTGCCATTTGTGCCTTGAGTGGTGGATGAGATTTATAGTTGCCTAACTTGATGTCAGCCATTGTAAATTTAGTTATGTCTTTGATGTCAGGATTTAGTCTTAACAACGGTAAAGGTAGTGGTTCTCTAGTTAACTGTTCCTTGACCTGTTCAATGTGATTATTATATATGTGCGCATCGCCAAGAGTGTGAATAAACTCACCTACGTCTAGATCACATACTTGTGCAATCATATGTGTTAATAAACTATAACTCGCTATGTTAAAGGGAACCCCCAAAAACATATCACAGGATCTTTGATACATCTGACAGGACAATTTTCCATCTGCCACATAAAACTGCGCAAAGCAATGACAGGGAGGAAGAGCCATAGCATCTAATTCTCCAGGATTCCACGCTGTTAGGATATGTCGTCGTCCGTAGGGGTCTGTTTTTATTCCTTCAATAAGGGTCTTGATTTGATCGACTTCTTTTACTTCAACATCGTTACCCTGCCTACGATAAGAAACTCCAAAGTCGTCCCGGAACGCACCACCTCCCTCTCTGGGCTTAATAGTGCGCCAGTGTCGCCACTGTACACCATAGACGCGACCTAGATCACCTTCATATTTGGCCTTAGGTCGCCAATAAGGCGCTAGAGCATTAGGAGTCCATATAGTAACAACTCCCTCTCTTGTGCCGTGTGTGAGTTCTGCTAGCCTACGTTCATCACCTGACCCTTCGATAAACCAAAGTAGTTCCCCCACACAGGCGTTCCAGGCTAATTTTTTTGTAGTAACCGCGGGAAATCCTTTAGAAAGATCATAGCGATGTTGCATACCAAAAACGCCAATAGTGCCTACGCCTGTTCTATCAGTTCGTGGCTGTCCGTTCTCTAGCACATACCTTAGAGCATTTAAGTAAGTATCCATTATATTATTTTAAAGTGCCGATCTAAAAATGTCAATGTTTTTATAGGTCATCCAGGTACACTTTCTATCCACGCTGGGCTTGGCACTGGTAACACGGAATAAACTTAGATATTTTTTAAGATCTATACTACAGTCTGTTCTATATTGAGACTTAAAGTGTGTTATGTGTACTTCGTCCGTGATTGACCTTGTTTCCATTAGTATATCAGGACCACCTATTATCCAGATTGTTTTATCTGGGTTGTTGTTGGCTAATTGTTGTACTACAGGGCATAGATCTCCTGATATTGCATTGGCTGGTTCGCCTACTAGAGATCTATTTGTTGCTACATAGACTATCCTGCCATTTAATGGCTTGGGCATTTTTGTATCGTCCCAGGTACGCCTTCCCATAACTACAATATTGTTCATTGTATTATCCTGGAAATATTTCATATCTTCTTTATGATGAGGCCAAGGGAGATGGCCCTGATAGCCCATACCTCCCCAGACATCAACAGCAAATATTGCTTTGATCATTTTGTTACAATTTACCTAGAATTTTGTCGGTGACAGGTTGCACAGTTGCTTCTACTAGACCAATGTCGACAAAAAAGTCTACATTGTCTATGTAATTGTCCAACTCCTTCAACTTTTGATTTACTTCTTGTTCTACTTCATCAGGATCTGCACCCTCGGACAATAAACGCTTAATATCTACTACTACCCTGCTGCCGTCTTTGAGATGGACAGTTAAACTTTCCAGTATATGTATGGGAACTTCTCTTTTGTCAACATCTTTAAGAATAGCTCTCCATTGATTTTTACTACTAAGATTTAACTTTGTCTGCTTTGGTTTTTTTGGTTTTTGTTGTGACATTTTCTTGTGTAGCCCCTTGTAATTCCTCTGCCTCTTTTTGCAATCTTGCTGCTTCTGCTAAAAGTTGTTTTGCCTCAATAGTCATTTTTTGTGCCTGAGCTAGCCGTTGACTTGCTAGTTGTTCATCAGTAAGCACATCACTAATACTTATGTTATTTTCAACTACTGCTGGCTGACTACTACCTTGAGGGGCTCGTACTTCGCCTAGGTCTCTTGATTGTGATTTAGGATCTCTAAATCCTGCACCTTTATCTAGTTCAGCTAATTTTTTTATAGCCTCGTCACCTTGTTCCATAGTGTTAAGGATATTATTAAGCTCATCTAGTCTTACGTTGCTTTTGGCGTTGGGGGTAACTATTACCTGATTTGCTGCTACCTTTTTAATCCAACCCTCGCTGTGCAATTTTGTTAGAGCATTGGTACCATCCACTAGTGTAACACGGAATAAGTAATCACTAAACTGTTTAGATTGCTGTCCTGATTCACTTTCCAATGCCTTCATAACATCATCGTGGACATTTTGAGGTAACATATCGGGATAAAATACCAGGCACATATGGTCTTCACCAGGTACCTGTCTGAATAAAATCACACAACGGCGATTGCCGTGTCTTCCTACGTGCTTGATCATATTATTGCCCTTCCTGGCTTGATGTGGCTTGTTCTTGATCACTCTCAGCTATACTAGAGTCATCAGTATTGCGTTCTTGAATTACACCTGTGTTTTTTAAGAATGCAAAGATACGGCTGTACACACCACCAACAACTTCAAATTCGTCAGCCTTGATAGCTCCACGTTTACTTACTACGTCAAGTATTTCTAAAACTTTTACTAGATCGTTTATCTGTAAGCTCACTGGAGGGGTGGCAGCTGGTTGTTCTTGGTTCTGAGTGCTAGGATCGTTATCGTTGCTTTCATACATTTTTTCGTACACCATAGTATTTCCTTGATTATGTACTATTATTTAACTAGGATCAATAGCTGAAAATTTTTTTATAACAGACCTTTATAATCATTAATTTGGTCCAGTAATAGAGCAAAAAAGCTAGCTTCAGCGTGAGATTCGAATGCCACACACTTTTTTAATTCTATTCTATTTGTGTCAGCGTCCACAGTATAGAGATCGCCCAGCCAAAATCTTTCACTTAGGTTTTCGTAGATCCAGTCCCGTATTTGTTTGTCAGCAACCTTGCTGTCAAACACTATCTGTTGGAAGTGCGGTGGGCAGTGTTCGGTCTCTCTTAGACCGAAAAGATTTAGGGGGTTTATTTCTCCGTGTTTTAACAATTTAACTCCAGGTCCTGTGTTTTTCTGCTACCCATTCTCTGCCATCGTATTCATCAACATACCAGTCTACATCAGCAGGAATTTCTACAATCTTAAGATTAGCATAGTGGCCATTGGCATCCTCGCCTAGCTCTCTTACTACACTTACTAGGTAGGCATCGTCTCTGGCCAAATCGTACATAGACCAGTCTTCGGTTTCCTGAACACCAGCTAGATGTTTATAACGTATTATAGCTTCATCACTCAAACTAAATCCACCATATCTGGTGTTGATAACTACGTGGCGTATGCCACGTAGATGTTCTATCAACCTTTCTTGTTCTTGTAAATCAGCTAGCGAGTTCTTTTGCTCGTTCATAGATAGCCCAGACACCAAAGGGAGGTTCTGCATTTTCATTACCCTTGATCACAAACACCGTATCGCAGTAATCAGGATCACCCCAATCACCAAAGGGCATACCGTCTGTAAACATAATGAACTTTTTAGGCTCAATATTGTTTTCTTTCATATAATGCCAGTTAGCCATAAAGTCAGTGCCACCACCACCCTGCGGTTGGTAGTTAGTAATGTCTTCCATATTATCTGAGCTAAAGACCTGATGGTTATAGATAGCAGTGTCAAAACTCCAGACCTGGATATGATATTCGTCGTAGGATTCCATAATACCCTTGATCTCGCTCATAAAGGCCTTGATGTCTGCCTCACCAATACTTCCCGAGGTATCAATACCAATGCAAATATCAATCTGTGTGCCAGGTTTCATACCAGGCATAACCGCATCCATATGCCAACCTCGGCGATTGGGTTTCATCCAGCTGAAGTCATCCTTGATAGTACTCTGGATCTGCTGTTCTAAAAGTTCACGCCAGTTAACTACGGGCTTAGTAAGGTCCTTGATTAGACGTTTAATACCAGCAGGTAAGTTACCAGCACCCACTGCCTGTGCTGCCTGAAGTAGAGCTTCTCTAATTTCATCTCGAATGGCGTCGCGATCCTTTTGACTAATCTTGGGACGACCCTTGCCATCTTCGTCGTCGTCACCTTCAGAGCCTGGCCCATCGCCATCTAGATGTTCATCTAGCATTTGTTCTACTAGTTGGCTAATATCAATTTTTTCTGCTTTTTCATACAGATCATCATATACTTCTTCAGCACTCCAGCCGCGATATTTTGGATCGTATAGGCAGGGATTAATTCTATCACCGATACGTTGATCCACTAGATCACTGTTAACACAATAATCTGCTGCGCAATTAAATAGCATAGGATCGCGATTAAGGCCAACACGACCAAGATGGTCATAGACGTTATGCAATACCTCGTGGCCAAAGAGGAATTCAACTTCCTTGGCCTTGAGTTTATTAATAAAGTCTGTATTATAGTAAAAATTACGGCCGTCAGTTGCCGCTGTGGTCAACCAACTATCGCCATTTACTAGATGTAGGCGTGTGGCAAGATTACCAAAAAATGGAGCCCTTAGCAGCAAACCAATTCGAGCTGTTACTAGTTTTTCTCTTACTATTGCATCTAGTTTAGCATCAATAGTATCACTTAGTTTACCCCCGTTCTTGGGCTTGGTCTTTTTAGTAGAGCCCTTGCTAGCTGTGGTTCCCTGTGCGGTCATAATTTACTCCTTGTATGGTATATAGTTATTATATAACAATCTAGTATTTTTGTCAAGATCATTTAGGCTAAAGGTGAGTTGGGGGCTTACGCCCCCATTTTTATTTCTGGCTTGCGGCCACGATGTACTTACCAAATCGTTTGTGGAACTCATCAAAGTTCTTGAGCTTACCAGGCACGAAGGGTAGGTTGTAGGTAGTTAGTGCCACTCGAGCACCCATAACTGTTAGCTCGGTGCTAAAGTTATCCATCATAAACTTAAAGAAGTTATCAGCCATATTGTGCCAATTGGCGTCAGGTTTGTTCTCCAATTTAAGAGCAGCTTCTTGCAGCTCATAACACATAGCAATGGTTAGAGAATACATTGCACTGATTTCCTTGACCTTTAGTTCAGTGACTTCTCCCTTGAGAATTTCGCTGGGTTTGGGCATACTACCTGCTACTTTGCGATGCGCCATAAATTTAACAGCAACACCTTCACCCACAGCACCAGCCACTAGGTCAGTCATATCACTGTCGCCCAGTTTTTCTTCTAGTAGTTCACTGACGAAAGTCCAGCTACGTGGTGTAGCAAAACTACGTGAGCTTGAACGTGGATCAAAGTCATAAAGGTCTTGTTTGGCAAAACCAATGTAACCAACTACATCCTTGTGGATCTTGTTAATCACAGCCCAGTTTTGCCAGGCTTCGTGGTCCACACGCATCTCCAAGTGAACAAAACGATTCGCCAGAGGAGCAGGCATACGATAGGTAACGCCCTTATCTGACTCACGGTTACCCGCGGCAATTACGACCACGTTATCAGGCAATACATATTTACCAATACGACGGTTAAGCACCAGCTGATAGGCGGCAGCCTGGATACTAGGTGCTGCTGAGTTCATTTCATCAAGGAATAGACACACAATAGGATGCTGGCTGGCAAATTCTTCATCGGGAAGGTCAATGGGAGGAGCCCAGTCCATCAAGCCTGTGTCTTTATTGTAGTAGGGGATACCACGAAGGTCAGTTGGTTCCATCTGCGCAAGGCGCAGGTCAATCATAGCACCACCAAGCTCTTGAGCAATACTTGCTACCAATTCGGACTTGCCAATACCAGGAGGCCCCCAGAGAAAGACCGGACGTTTGCGTTTAAAGCAAGTAATGATACTACGACGTGCTGATTCTGATGTTACTGTACGGCGTTCAGTAACTGCTGATTCTTTAGCCATTAAGCTCTCCTAAAATTCTTTGAATAAGTTGTTTGTAATACAGTCTGTATTATATTAAAGACCACGGATATAGTCAATTACTTCTTTGGCCTGTTCTAGGTTACTGTATTCAACTGCCTGGTCAATCATATCAAGTTGAATTTGGTGCAATTCATTGACCATTGAGTCAATGATCTGCCGTTTACGATTAACAGAATAATAAGGTCTAGGTGCGTAGTTCATTCTTCTACTCCGAAAAATGTTTTATGTAATGCTTCAAGATAATTGTCGGTGCCTAGGTGATCGTTGCCATTATCAATCTTGCTGTAGATGCTTGCACATTCCCGAACAATGGACTCAGCGAACTTACGTGCAGTGCCGCGCCAAATATCACTATGATAGATGTTAAAATTAGCCTCCGCAGCCAAAGCTTCAAATTTATCATTAGGATCTTTGACCAGAACAGTTTTATATGCACGGTCAAATTCAGGAAAATCACTCTCCATTATCAACTCCCAAATGTTCTTCAATGTCACTTGCAGCCACAAGCATAGCGTCTGAAATACTAGGATCACACATACCATCTTCAACAAACATCAATTCGTAATCAGTTTCACGTAACCTGTTAGCACATTCCCTAACAATCAACTCGGCGAACTTTTCCAACAACTTTGGAATGTATTGTTCCTGATCCTGCGTAGCAAACTCAATGGCATATTCAGCCGCTTGTTTTGCTAATTCTTCAGTTCGTTCGTTCATTCTATGCTCCAAATGTATGCAGGTGGCAACCCAGCAAGACTGTTTCTAACCTGCTCGTAGGTACCATATCGTTGAAATTCCTTAGTAGAATAACAGTCCCACACCCGTACAGTCCAGTTTCGTTCGCTCATTTTTCAACTCCGAAATGTTTTTCAATCTGTTCACCTGCGGCTCGCAATACAGCACTATCGCCACCTTCGACATCTTCCAAATCTGTATTACGGGCAATTCGAGCACATTCCCTGACTATCAACTCGGCTAACTTTTCATTGTATCGTGCCATTGAAAAAGCATTACCACTTACATCATTATTAGCCTGTTCAGCAAGTTTGTGAATTAACGTGTTCATTTTTCTATAGTTACTGAAGTCCGGGAATATTTACCACCTTTATAAGCGGTTGTGGAACTATTGGGACATCTAACTACAATAATCTCCCCAAGACCATTTGATATTGAATAAATCTTACAGTCACTTAGGCCCTCGGGTAGAACAGTAAAATCGTTACGTTCCTTGGCGCTTGGACTACAACCAGCCAACAAAATTATAAAAGTTAACAGGCATATTGTTTTCATTTTAGTAAGTTCCTTTTTTATCTAGAAAGAACTCTAGTAAGTTCTGCGTGAAGCTCGTCCACTTCGTCTTGTGGCACATAAAAATCCGTAGTGGAATCATAATATTGCCCAACCTTGGGATCATAGTATAGCACACGGCCGTTTGCAAAGTAAAACGGCCCTTCGAGACCTTTACGGGGTTGAAAGCGAGCATCACGCTCGCCTAGTACAGTATAACCCATATTAAACTCCAAAAACCAGTATTGCGAATATAAATCCTGCAACAAAGGCCAGCATAAGACTTACTGCACGATCACCTTGTTCGGGAGTAGGGGTGGGTATGCTATCTATAATTTTAACCAGATTATTTTTCATTATCCGCTCCTTATTTTACCAGTGCGTAGGGTTTATTCCAGCGACCAATGTTAACGTCAATATACCAGCCCACGTTAAAGTAATCGCTCTGGATATCGCTCTTATCCCAGTTGCCGTCGTTCATTGCGGGTATAACTTCCTGCAGGAACTCCAGAGCGCGACCGCTAAAGTGTTCTTTGTACCAGTAGGGGTTTACATCTAGAATATTTCTTTTGCGCAAGTAATCAATCTCATCCTGCGCCATATACTTTGCATAAGACTTATTTTTGTCTGTCTCAATATAGTTTTCAATAAAGTCGATTTCGCCCTGCTTGATATTAAGGCACAAGGTGCTGTGATTGCGAACTGCAAGGCTAGCTTTAATGTTGTATTTTTTGCAAATAGCTTTAATAGTGGGTGCCAGCTTTGCTTTGAGTTCCTGGGATACGTATGCCATTTGTTGCTCCTTATTAATTACTATAACCACATTATAGCAATCCAGGGGGTTATTGTCAACCAAATTATTTGTTGCAAAATAACTAACAAAAAGGTTGCATATATGCTAACTGTTGTTTAATTGTTAACTTCTAGATTTTTTAAGTAGGTTTTAAGATCGCCGTCTAGCAAGGCCAGCATACTGGCATCGCTCTCGTCAAAAACAATAATAAGTTCGTTTTGATGAAGGAAATAAACTCCGGGAAAATAACGTTCCAGTTGAATTAGATTTTTGTTGGCTAGGCGTTGTTTGAGAGTGAAACTATAATGTTTTATATTTAAAATTTTAACTAGGAATCTAAAACCAAATGCAGTAAGTCTTAAACTGTTATCATCTGTAAAGTTCCACCATACCGCTTTTCTAAAATCTTGATAGTTAAGATCTGTTTGAGTGCCAGCTAACTCAAGATATTTTTTAGTTAGCTGTGACTGCGAATGGGATTTAGGGGTAGATACGATTGCCGGCACTTAGCAGTACCACGGTAAATTTATCTGTCTTAAAGAGCGCATTTAGTTTTTTGCACAGATTGACTGCGTGACCAGGATTACTAAAACTAGTCTTTTTGTATTTGGGGCCAGGATAGCTGACCAACATATTACTACTTTTTAAGTTAATGGGACGATCTTCGTAGAACACCGCCCAGATACCTTCACTGCTCAGAATCTGCTCGCTCTTGAAAGTTACTTTATCAGTGTGCTCTATTAGGACAGTTGGTTTAGGTCTAGACATTTTAATTCCTCTACGTTTATTTATCCTAGAAAAAGGTATAATCTACGTATATTAAAAACCGCCCCCATCCATAGCTACAGTAATTATTTCATCAGGTTTTTTTGAGGTTTCTATTCTACCCACGGTGGCAAAGTGATTGAGTAAATCAAAGATTTCAGTGTGTAGGTTTTTTGCTTCCTGGGCAGTAAGAATAAGTTGTTTGCTATTATTTTGACTTAGTATTTTTATTTTATCATTAAAAGATTTAAGATTGGGGCTTAGATAATGTTCCATTTTTATTGTTCCTTGATAGCGTTATGGGCTTCGAGTTTTGTGGCAAATGGTCCTAGAAAACTATGCCTGTTTACTGTGATTAATTTAGGACAAAACTCTACTAGCCATTCTGTTTTTTCTTTTATTGCAAAATAACCTGCGCAGAAATAACTTTTACTTTTTTTAGTCTTGGTATATACACTTACACCTAGTCTGACTTCTCGCATTGCATTTTGTGGTATTACATCTGTAGGGAATCCATCAAGAACTTTATTAGTCTTAATAGAATTAGTTTCTTTTTTTACTGGGCTAGTATAAGTCTCAAATTTTATATTATGCGACTGCCCTAGAGTTTTAATAGTGGGGTATTTGTTTCTATTATGTTCTTGGACATAGACATAGCCACCATCTTCCACTGCCTGCACAGTGCCAATTTTGTTGCCATTATTTTCTACTATCCAGTATTTGTTTTTTACAACTGGTCGGGCTACAAGTTTAATCATTTTGTTCAAGATTGAAGTATTCCTTTAGATAAGAAATATCATCGCCGCGGCGATGCGCCTCGTCAATACACTCTTGTAGGAGTAATCGGGCAAAGGAAATTTGTAAGTTTGTGTTAATTACAGGATAATGAGATCCTCCTGCTGCAAGACTAATTTTGTAAATTTTTTCGTTCATTTTTTCCATTTCAGAGTATTCTCTAACCAAGTTTTGCATTCAGCCCATTCTCTATACTGAAAGGATTGGCCGCCGTGATTGGTCCAATCCTGACAATTAGATTCTCTATCGTCTATTAATATATCTCCAGGCTGACAATGCTGCCATTTGTCTTTACTGTATGGACCAAAAAACACTGGGATTCCGGGGAAATTGTCTGCAGCCCAGCGAACTTTGTCATAAAATGCAAAGGGTAAATCATTGTCTCTGGGTATAGCAGTTAAAAAAGCAATGAATATGTCTTTATCAAAATTACTAAACCTGTAGTACTCTATCCAATCAACAAGATCTTTGCCACCGGGCTTTACTTTAAGATCACGATACAATCTTGAATTTTGAGCAAGCTTGTTCCAGATGTCATCAGGATATTCACCAGTACTGGGTGGCGCACCTACTGTTCGTTCCGCATACTCATTGAAGTCTGCCACGACTCCGTCCATATCTATAAAGATATTCATTCTATTAACTTCCTTATTTCCTGTTGCATTTTTAAAAATCTAGTATTGCTGCTTTCGGGAGGAGCATTTTTAAAAAAATAAAAAAGCCAGACAACAACCAAAACAGCAACTAAATAGGTTGCATAACTCCAAAATTTTTCTAGGATTTTAATCCAGTTTAGCGGTAGGTCCTTCATTCTTGTAATTTCCCCCAGGTATATTCAGTGTCTTTAATGTGAGCCACTGATTTAATCCAACCTTTATCCACAGCCGTTTTTATCATTGTTCTATATTCCTGCGGACAATCAGGGCTAATGTACATCATAGCACGAGGATAGACAGCCCAGCCATCGGTTATCTGAAATCCCGGCTCTGACTCAACAATCCTAATTATATTGTTTTTATGTGAAGCGTACTCAATCATACTTCGCCTTCTTCTACCACTCGAGTCTGACAAGTAGTGCCACGGACATAAAGCTGAGCTTCTTCTAGTGTATCGAAAGTCTTGGGTCTGTCGTACATACTTTTACTGCTAGTGCCTTCAGTGAGAGTCCTCCAGAACTTAATCCACATCCAACTAAACTGGAATTGTACGACGTAGAACTTCTTTGCATCATCGTTAGTGTACTCGACAATTCTATATTTCATTGGTATTCAGCCCCTAGCATTTCAGCATATTGTGTGGCACTCTCGCTGAGTTTTACTAGATCATAACGTCCACAGAATTTTAAAAACTGCGCACCTATCATCTTGGTCTGCTTGGATACACTATTACTAGTGATAGTTTCTGTAATCTTGGCACGAATATTTTCCGGCTGTGCGCTAAGATCCACTAGTATACGATTGCGATTATAGTCATCTAGTACACGATGTTCTACGCCCTCGTGGTCCACCCATTTTTGTAACATTAGGTTATTCCAGGAGTATCCGCGACTTTCGCGATCAGCATAAGCTTCAATTAGGCCTATTTTATTTTTACTCCCCTTGGTACGCACTCCCGGATAAGCTGAAAAGATATTATCGCTGGAATCTCCACGCATACATTTTTCAAATAATATCCATTGTGGATCTGGAATAGTCTTGGGCTGTTTTGTTTTTTTATCTATAACAAGATTGCCCTTCTTATCTAGTATGCCATCTAGAGTGTGCAGTTCGTCCTGAATGCCATTGTATTGCACCACGTTGTTGGCAAGAAGTTGATGAAAGTCTGTATCACTACTTACTATTATGTGAGAATCATTGGGATGCGCCTGTATCCAACCTGCAACCAGATCGTCACCTTCTAGTTCAGAATGTTGCAGTACTGTGCAATTGGTCTTTTCTATTAGAAACTTTTGTAATGTATCAAAGGTTTCCCAGAACATACGATCTTCTTCTTGTTCACGTTCTGTTAGGGCAGCTCGTGCCACAGCTCGGTTTGCCTTATAGGGTTTATAGTAGTCCTTGCGCCAGCTGCGACCCTCTAGTGCGAACACCACGTGGTCAGCTTTTTGATCACGCCAGGCCTTAAACACACTACCCAGAGTTACGTGTAGAGCAAAACCAACTCGTTCTTCGGCCGTGCTGGCTCTATGTGCGGCGTGTCTGGCACGGAAAAAGGTATTAGCAGTGTCAACAATCAGATATTTTTTCATAGTATAATAGTAGCTTATTACACTAATTTTGTCAAATGTTCCGAAATATAAGTTGCCCAGATTCTATGAGCCTGGCCATTAAAATAACCATTTTGATTAGGTTTATGCCCACGTTTGGTAAGATAACTTATGTAATCTGAAGTGGGATAAAAAATATGACGCACTTCCCTATCTTTAAGATAGTTACTCAATTGTCTGAATTTTTCCAGATCCCTAAAGGGAAACCCCAGTACAACTTTAAGCGCACCACGTTGCCAGTTTCTATCAACATAGTTTTTGGTATGATACAAAACATCCATTTCGGTATTTCGTATATCAGCCTCGACCTTGATTTCCGCTTTAAAAACGTCTGCTAATAGACAGGGCCAGCTTGTGGCATAATTTGTTGGATGCGGAACACGGCCTTGATACCAAAGATCAAAATCTTCCTCTGCAACAGCGTAGGGTACTTGTGCGTAGGCACCTGCACAATGTCCGTCACCGTTAACATAGATTATCACGACACTTCAGTCCTTCCGTTTCCTAGATTTTTTCTATTAACGGATAGTCTATCAGTGTCATTAGCTTCATATTGTTCGTAGGTCTCCATAACCACATTGCGGCAGATTGTCTGAAACCATTGTTCAACAATCTGGCTATCGTCCTTGCCCTGATAACCTGCTCTAACAAGTTTGCTAACAAATTGATCGTTCCAGTCCAGTTCAAAGGCACCATTGCCTATATTATCCGGATCAAGGTCTACACTTAATATGCCCACCCAGGGCTCACCACGCTCCGTGGCTAGGTCCTTGGGAGATTTAGACTTGGCGCTTACTCTAGTCTTACCCTTGGTTTCTTTACTAGTTGTTGTGGCAGTAGTTGTTGTTTTCTTAGTAACCATTCTTTAAGGTCCTTAAAATAAATTCTTCGCTGTCATAATATCTATCCTCATAATAAACCTTGCCATCTTGAGGAAAATAAACTATTCTAGCTCGCATTGCAGGAGTCAACCAGAGCATTTTGTCAGTATATCTACATTTTTTTGGCCACCAGACAAATACTTCACTGACTATGGCATTGTCTAAAAATGTAGGCTCGTTAATCCAGTCTTCGCCCATCAAGTACTCCTTTTGTTTTTTTCTAATTTTTATTAGATTTAACGTTAATCTTTTTTCCTGATCAGTGTAGCTTGTCCAGTTACTTATTTCTTCAATAGATCGGAAACAGCCCTGGCAGACATCGTCCTGCATCTTACAAATATTAACACAGGGACTAGCTATTTGACTCATCTAGGTTAGTGCCCCATTTAAACTTTAGCCATAGGCGTTCGTGAATGTAATGTGCTAGTGTCATCCATATATTAATTATAATTGCCCCGCCAAGTCCAGTATAGGCAGCGGTGATCAACGTAGCTACAATTCTCCAACAAATTGCTCGTACTATAGTTCTTTTATGTGTTTCAGTCATTAGGTTCCCCAGGCATTTTTGAATAGGGGAACTTGCAATCGGTCACTATATCTTAGACCGTGTTGCATTGCTAACTCCGCTACTGTTCGATTGTTTAATGAGTAGACGCTTTCTACTCCTCCCACAGGCATTAGATATATATGCCCGCTAAATCCTTCTTTTTTGTACAACTCTATTACTTCCAGTGCTTCTTCTACATCTTGGTTGGATGCTACTACAAATTTTAAGTATGTATGACCTAAGTCCTCATACTCCCTAACTATGTCTGGACGAATGGCATCTTCTCTCTTTTCTCCGCTTACACTTAGTTTAGGACTTACACTAAATGTTAGATTATGATACCCATTTTTATGTGCCCACTTATATAGATATAGTTTAAATTCTCTAGTTATCTCTTGTGTGCCGTTAGTTTCAAAAGTAATATCTTTTAGTTTTTTTAATTTATCGTGGCTTAATAGATCAGGATAGCTACGTTGCCAGCCCAGCAAGGGCTCACCACCAGTAATGACTAAATGTACATTACCCCATTTATTTTCAGGCAAAAGTTCCATTATTCTGTCTGCAATGGCATCCACTGTTAGCACAGGACTTAGATCTTTAAATCTAGCGTCCCAGCTAGCATAACTATCACAACCTGTTTCCACTATGGGAAGATCTTCATATCGGGAATAGGAACCGATGTTTAATGCCACTTGGTCATTGGCTGTGCTACGTTCACCACGTGGCATACCAAATCCTGCACAGGTAAAGTTGCAACCAAATGTACGTAAGAAAACAGAAGGCACACCCATAAAGCGTCCTTCCCCCTGTATGCTATAGAATAATTCTGCGATTTTTATTTTGCTCATAGTTTACCAATGTCGAATGATACCTGCTATAATAAACAGGTTAGTTATAATGTATATTAGCACAATAGCGGTACGTATACAAGCAATTTTATTTGCTTCAGAATCAGTTGTTCCTGATTTCTCGCCTAGTGCCTTTGCCCATAATCGCCAAAATTCATCTTTCATTTTAATTGAAGAGATCTTCGTCCCATTCTCGGTGCCCTTCACGAAAGGCCATATTGCTTTGTGTCTCTCTAACTTCCACTCTGTAACACCAGAGTCGTTCTGCTTCGCCAGGACCCCACATATCAGGAATATACACACCATTGACGTATTTGTAAAGCATATCGGCTAAACCTTCACAACCTAGTCTTGGTAGTATGGTCAATTTAGCAAGTTTTTTCTCTTGTAGCAATTTAAATGTTTCTAATTCAGGATCATCTTGTGCTACAAGTAATGTGTGATCAAATTGATCTTCCAGTATCTTTTTAAGTTCTTTAAGGCCACCATAGTCAGCGGCCCAATTACGCACATCTAAATTATCTGTGCCAAAATAGAACTTCATACTAAATGAATAACCGTGGATTAGATTACAATGACTATCAGCACGCCACTGACGATAGGCGCAGGGGAAAGCATCGTGATATTCCTTGGTGCTTACGTATTTGTAAGTTCTTGGTGGTTGTACGTCGTTAAGGTAAAGCATTAGATTCTCCTATAAGTTAATATAGGCCTGCAGAATTTGTAAAGCGGGATGAAGAGCCAGGAAGGCCGCTGTGTAGAATATTATTTATTGCAATAACATTCTTGTTAAACCAATTGTGTCTATAGTTACTAGTAGCAGGTAGTTAGCCAACATCCCAAACGATTTCCTAGTATAAGCAGCCCAGCCATAGATTGCGCAACCAGTAATCCAGATAGGATATAGTACAAGTAGGGGAGGTTGAGGAACAGTGAGCGCCATAGTGATACTACACCCAATACTAATAGCCCAAGCAGTAAGCTCAGCAATGAACCTAATAGGATGGGACTTGAAATCATCGTTAATCCATTTAAAAATACCAGCTAGTATGTTATTCAAATATTTTCACCGTGTTGTTGTTCATATAGTTCCATTTGTTTCTGTAAATTAGTGTTTATAATTAAATCGAGGTATTTTAAAACAAATAAACTAGCAATAGATGCATCTTCGCCATTAAAATGTAGTTTAACCTGTGGGCCACTAGTATATTTATAACTACGTTTACCTCGACCGTATCTCACGTAGGTTGTGTCTACTTTCCTACCACGTACATCATAGTATGTGTCTAGTATAACTTCACCACCCACTAGCCTGTACCACTCAATCATATCATCAGTCAAGCGTTCTACATCTATACTGATACTAAAATTAACTCGGCAACCAGGAGGCAGGGGTATCATTTATGCCACCAGGTCTCATAGGGAAAGTCTACCCAGATATCTTCTTTAGCTTTGTCAATTTCCATACCAAAATAATTCATTGCAGCGTCACAATTACTACTTGCATTGTCCACTACTACGGCAAATTTAACATTGTTGCCCCAGATACTATTCCAGGCTGCATCATTAGGCATACAGCCTGATTGCCAGTCCTTGATGATCCAGTTAAATGTAGCACCAGTGTCATTAATATCGTCAACTATCAAGATATTTTTTCTCAAGGAAGGATCAGATGCAGGCATATCCTTGGGTCTTGGTATTTCCTCAGTGTTCAAATATCCGAGTGCATCTTCAGCCATCCAGAGATTACTTTCCTGATCGCTACCATCACGTAGACTTACTTTGAGAGTTTCACAAGGTACTTCAAAATAATGACTAAGCATAACTGCGGGCAGCAATCCTCCCCGCGTTATACCAACAATATAATCAGGACGCCATCCAGACATACTTATTTGCCTAGCTAGCTCTGAAACTAGTTGTTTAAACTTTTTATTGTCTATAGTTAATTTTTTCATTAGAACGCATAGTTAATGGTTGCGCGACCAGCTGGAACACCTTGATTTGTTACTAGTCCAGTAAAACTATAGGTCACGTTTTTATAGTTTTCAAAATTTCCACTGTAATCAAATCTAGCATAGCTACGCACAGTGTCTTTGATATTGGAATTTGTGTTAGTATATGCGAACTGACCTTGGTTGTCAATACCAGTAGGCAATGTCATACTCACTGAACCTGCAAAAGCATAGGGTAATACACCAGTAGCAACTTTCAGGTTATCATTGACAGTGTATTCTATGTCTGCCCAGCCAGCATAAATTGGTTTCACTGAAGTAACGAGACCTGGTGTATATTGGCTAGTTACCTGCATCAGTCCACCACGATAGGACCAAGGACCCTTGGTGTGTATAACACTGCTTTCCAAGATTGCACTGTCACGTATTTGTCCCCAGGTTCCCGACATACTAAACCAGGGATTAAATGGTACTCTACTGAGACTCATTGACAGACTCGTGTTATCATTAAGTGGTACTCCACCTATAGCCATAGCCCAGGATTTGGCACCTTCCATAGGATCATTTGTACTGTTAAATTTAAAATTTCCTATTTCCACAATGGAAGTGTTTTGCAATTGCAGACTGGCTAGGCCGTGTTGAATAGCCTGATAGCTTCTCTGACTCCAATAGTCTGTAGTTATAAGTTTTTGGCCATAGTCAATGCTAAAGTTACGATTGTAATAATCTATGCCAGTGAAACTCTTTATGGCTGAATTAGTGTCAATACCGGAAATTGAGCCTTGTAATGGTGTCATTTTACCATTCAAAGGGAACCAGAGACCACCCACAGGCTGCATTGCTGCATTAATATCTATTACAGTGCCGTCAGCCCATCTAGATCCAGTTACTTTTAGAATCTGCGCTGCCTGAGCCTCGGTTATGTTCCATTGCGACATAAGTGTCTGTATAGCACCATTTAAAGTAAGTGTACCTGCACTTCCGATCTGGCTAAAATATACGTGACTGTACTGTGTACCGTCCATACTAGTTTCATTTCTTACACCAACTATGTAATTTTTACCTTTAGGGCCACGCACAATATTTGATGCACCCATACACCAGGTAATGTCCCCTGTACACTCCCAACTTTGTGATCGTATATTATCATCAAATGCCTTGATGGTACTAGCACCAGCTTCTACATATATTATATCGCCATTTTTTTGTGGCTTGGCTAGCAGGATACTGGTATTACCATTTTGTGATGCCATAATTATATCAGGCTGTTTATCACCATTAACATCACGTAGGTCTATATTATAGACCAAACTATTACTTTTACTCCAATGACCAGCCACGGTAAAATTACCATTACCATTATTTTTATAGAAGGTAACATACGTGTCACCACGTACTGATGCCCAGTTATTGTCAGTCGCATTAGGACGACTTATCACAGCAATATCAGGAAGGGCATCTTTATTAACTCTTAGTGTCACTACACGCACGTCGTGACTAGCATTGCTATCACCACGTTTCATATAATCTAAATCTGATAAGCCTAAATTACTGGCCTGCTGCGCTTCTAAATAGGGTAGGGGTAAGATTTTAGCTGTGGAAGGTACAACACCAATAATCTGGTTATTTGTTTTAACTCCGTTTTCATAATTAAACCCGTTATAAACTTCCATCATTACCACACGGCCAAAACTACCCTGTACACCATCAATACTGGGTCCATCTACCACAATAGCATATACTTTGCCGTCGTTGTTAAATTTACCTAGAGTAAGACCAGAACCAAAAATTCCAGTAACTGTTCTTCCCTGAGAATCTATACCTGAATTATTATTATTTTGGCTACTGAAAACCTTGGGAGTAGCTCCACCAAGTACAGTAAAAGAATTATTGTTATAACTAACAGCCATAATATCTAGTTTGCCATCACCGTTAATATCAAATGTAGCTGAACCGTGAGACCAACTATCAGTACCAGGTAGTTCTATTCTTTCTAATTTATTTTTTCCTGTATTCCGGAAAATAATTGCTGGCCCTGTGTTATTAGTGTCAGTACTAGGGCTAACAAAAATATCAGTGTTTTTTGACCCAGTAAAATTACCAAATAAAAGGCTAGGTTCTGTGCCATTAATGATGTTTGCGCCGGGAGCGAACCAAGTAGAGGTTTGATTAGTTAATTTGCCTTTATTGTCCCAACTAAAAATAAACATATTAGATTGTTCAAATTTCGCGCCAGGATAATTTGTAGTACGACCTGCGTAGATAATTTCATCTACGTTGTCTCTGTTAAGATCTCGTGCAAATAAATCGTGAGTAACGTAAGTGCTATTATTACTATTAAGCGGGTTTACACTAAAAGCAAAATTATAAGTAGGTGTAAAAGTTGCTGGGGCACTATTACTAGCTCCGGCCTGATTAGTAACTTTTATACCAGTGCCCCCTGCGCAGGCTGCGCTGGAAAAAGCCACTGCTAATAGATAAGGAATTAGACGTAGTCTAGCTTTATTGGTTTTCATAACCCTCCCAAGAAAAAAGTAATATACAGTGCCCATTATAGCAGTATATTACTTTAGGGTCAAGCGATTTTTAATTATTGCTTTTTTAGTAACTCTAGTGTTATTATTTT
>Ga0255169_1000175_pt1 | contig 33630 bp, 19 predicted proteins | sample Atl_Miss_RepC_8d_FD_183179 | JGI IMG/M metagenome (GOLD analysis project Ga0255169, IMG submission 183179) | Freshwater microbial communities from Altamaha River, Georgia, United States - Atl_Miss_RepC_8d | ecosystem: Environmental > Aquatic > Freshwater > River | place: USA: Georgia | collected...
CAGATTGCTGTCATCGCCACAGAAGCGTACGCGGGGGCGAATGACAGCAATCTGCGGTTTGTGACGGGCGCGGTCGAGCGGATGATTGTGGATGCCGGTGGCCATGTTGGCATTGGCACAGGAGCGCCTGTGGTCGGACTGGATGTGCGCACGACGGACGCAGTGTTGCTGCCACGTGGCACGACGGCACAGCGACCGACAAGTACGGAACGTGGCTTTATTCGATATAACACAGAGACGTCGCAATTCGAGGGTTTGGGGGCGGGGGACGCTTGGGAGTTGCTTGGCGGAGTCAAAAGTACCGATGGGTTCACATACATCGCCGCAGAAGCGTACGCGGGTGCAAATGACAGTAATCTGCGGTTTGTGACGGGCGCGGTCGAGCGGATGATTGTCGATGCGGGTGGTAATGTTGGCATTGGCACAGGAGCGCCTGTGGTCGGACTGGATGTGCGCACGACAGACGCAGTGTTGCTGCCACGTGGCACGACAGCACAACGGCCGACAGGTGTGGAGCGCGGATTTATTCGATATAATACAGAGACGGCACAGTTCGAAGGACGGGGTGCAGGGGATACTTGGGGGTCGCTCGGAGGAGTCAAAAGTACCGATGGGTTCACATACATCGCAGCAGAAGCATACGCGGGAGCAAATGACAGCAATCTGCGGTTTGTCACTGGCGCGGTCGAGCGGATGATTGTCAGCGATACTGGGTACGTTGGTATTGGTACGACACAACCCGCGGAAAACCTGCACGTGGTCGGCGATGTCTTGGCTACGGGAACCATCACGGCGTCAAATATGCAGATCATCGGCGACGTCGTTATTTTAAACACTGTAACGAGCAATACCGAGCAACTGGTTGTGAGCAACAGCGGTTCCGGTCCAGGTATCAAGGTGACACAAACAGGGGCAGAGCCAATTGCAGCGTTTTACGACGATGGTGCGCTTGCCATGATCATCGCGGATGGTGGCAATATTGGCATTGGCACGGGGGCGCCTTTGGTCGCATTGGATATACGACGAAATGACGCCATACTTCTGCCACGGGGGACAACGGCGCAGCGGCCGGCTGGGGTGGAGCGCGGGTTCATACGGTTCAATACCGAAACACTGCAATTTGAAGGATTGGGTGCGGGGGATGTCTGGGGTGCGCTTGGGGGTGGTAGTGGTGGCTTGCAGAGTTTGGATACACTGACTTATATCACCGCAGAAGCGTATCCAGGAGCAGGCGACAGCAATTTGCGATTTGTGACGGGGGGTACGCAGCGAATGATCGTGGATGCGAGTGGCAATGTGGGTATTGGCACCGCGGTACCCGAGCACCGTTTGGATGTCGCAGGGGATCTGCGCGCCACGCATATTTATACATGCAACCTCAATGTGATCGGCCAAACCTTTGCAAACTATGATTCGCAACTGTTCCGGAACCGTTTGCAACTTGCGCCCCTGACCCAGACGATACTTGTGGATGTGCCGGAGCTGTTCAATGTAGCGCTGAGCATGGATGGTCTTTACAAGTTTGAGGCGCGCAAGGCAGAAGTGCTCTTGAACGGATCCAAGCTGGCTTATATAAGCGCCGGCAGCAATGACTTCTACGTGAGTTATGAGAACACTTCAAGCAACACGCTCGTGAATGTCGTTTTACAGACGCCGGCGAAGCTGAACGACGTACTGGATGTGAAGTTATGGCCATCGTATTTAGACGACTGGAATGTCTTGCAGCCAGGCTATTCCCTCCAGAACATCAGCTACGTAACGCTCAACGACGGGATGGTCATTGATCGCAGCATCACCAAGCCCCTACAGATTGCACCGTACCGCTTTACCGAATACATTGCTAGCGGAATCTCATCAAACCAGGTGTTCCAATGGACGGTGAACGGTCGCTATGTCTTCAATGAGGGTAACTGCGACGTGTACCTCAACGGCGTTCGGTTGGTGTCTTTGGCGAACAGCGCCGTGCAAGATTTTAGCCTAAACTACGACTACTACTTCGATCAGACGCGCATTTATTTCACCGTGCATCAGACGCTGGCGACCGGCGACATTCTCGATGTAACCGTCTGGCCGGACTTTGACGAGACGACTGAAAATGTGAAGGGCATTTTTTACCAGAATGTTTCGTACTTCTCACGAGTGGGGGTGAGCAGCAACATCGTTTTCACGGAAGGCAACTTGGGCATAGGGACGACCGCGCCGCTGAAAAAATTACACATCGAGGACGACATCATCTTTGATGGCGTCATGTACAACCGCGCTGGGCAAGCCATCTGGGTTCCAGGATCGGCGTTGGAATGGAAGAATGTAGTTGGGGCGCATCCTGTGCTGACGGCGGCGAGTGGGATGACCATCTCGGTGGATTCTGTGAGTAAAAGAGGGCAGTTCAAATATGTGGGGAATAACATAACCTACAATTTGTTCGTGGAGGCGAGCGTGACTGATAAGCCGGGACCGGTCAGCGGAGATTTCGAATTGGGGCTGCCGTACGTGGTAGAGGGTGGTGCCTATGCGGTAGGGACAGTCGTGGGTGAATTATGGCTCACGGTCACGACGGCAGGGACGCCCGGGACAGTGACCATTTACAAGGCCTACGGCAAGACAGCCGCAGATACATCCAAGGTTACGGTTCGGTATCTAAACGGTACCTTCGAAGAGAGCTTGTCAGGTTTAAGCGTGGGGACGAGCATTCGGCTGCAGGGGACACTGGAGTACCGCACCGTGTATGTTGCGGATGAGCAACCGCTTCCTCAGGCCTATACACCAGAGCTTTTCACACGAAATGCGAGCGGGTACGTTGGGTTGAACACCCAGGCGCTGCCAGCGCGCGGGCGCTTCGATGTGGTGGAAACAAGTAACTTACCGGTGTTGGTGCTGGATCAGCGCGGAACAGGGGCACTTCTTGAAATGCGCAGCAATGCGAATGATGTCAAGGTGATTGTGGATCGAATGGGAAATGTGGGAATTGGGACGGGGGCGCCGCGGGCAAAATTGGAGGTCTCTGGAAGCGTTATACCGTCGTCGAATCTGGCCTATGATTTGGGCTCGAGCAACTTGCGCTGGCGAGATTTGTTCCTGAGTGGCAACACCATTGATCTGGGGGGAACCATGTTAAAACGCGACGAAGCGGGCGGGGGTGGCATCAAGGTGCTAAGTGAGAGCGGGGAAGATGTGGATACGACGGTGCGAAACCTCAATGCCTCAGGGTATTTAAACATTGGAGGCACGCGGCTCGAGCGCCATGTGACGGGGCCAATCATGGTCAAGACAGCTACCGGGGAGATGGAGAGTGGTATGTTTAAACATGTGTATGTGGATGGCACTGTGCGCGCGTCGAACCTAGAAGTTCTTGGAGACTACGTGACGCTCAATACGATAACGTCAAATACGGAGCAAATGGTCATTACAAATGCCGGCACGGGGCCAGGTTTGAAGGTGACGCAGACGGGGGCTGAATCAATCGCAGAGTTTTATGATGATGGTGGGGTGCTGGTGATGAAGGTGGCGGATGGGGGGAAAGTGGGGATTGGGACAGCAAACCCATCAAGTTCTCTGACTGTATGGGGTTCAAGTCGGTTCGGAACAGACACAAATGGCACTACCACGAGCACAAACTATGGTAGATGGCAAAATCTTATGGATGAAGTTAGTCCTAACCAGAATCTGCCGCAGCTTTTCAATCGTATTCAGACCACAGCTGCGCTGACCGCGAACCGCACTTGGTATAACATTTACAATCAACACCTATCTGATGCATTAGGATCGAGCATAAGTGGAGAACGGGCAGTGATTTATGGAACACGAAATGATATTCGCAATGCTCGGACAGACTACGGGACAGGATACATCTATGCGGCTTATGGATCGATGAATTACATTATAAACCATGCATCCAATTTAACAAGCTCGAATGCGATCGATCTAGCACATGGAACGTATAATTGGGTTCGGCAATACAGAGATGGGGTCACCTCAAACGCATACGGTACATACAATCGGATTGGTAGAGATGCAGGGACAATTGTAAACTCATATGGAGTTTTCTGCACTACAGAAGGGACGGTGAATAACTCGTACGGCGTGTACTGTACGGGCGAGCAAAAGAATTACTTTGCTGGGAATGTTGGGATTGGAACAACGGCGCCAACGAAAAAACTGCATGTCGTCGGGGACGTTTTGACCACGGGGACGCTCACGGCAAGTAACGTGAGTGTCATCGGTGATTTCGTGACGCTCAATACGGTTACGAGCAATACGGAGCAGATGGTTATTGTAAACGCGGGAACGGGGCCAGGGTTGAAAGTGACTCAGACGGGGGCTGAATCAATCGCGGAGTTCTATGATGATGGCGGGGTGTTGGCAATGAAGGTGGCGGATGGGGGGAATGTGGGGATCGGGACGGGGGCGCCGATGGCTAAACTACATGTGCATGGAACTGCTGGAACGGATGGTATTCGATTTCCAGACAGCACTGTCCAAGTAAGTTCAGCAAGAGGTTCATTAGCACTTATACAGAGTGGAACAGCTACGAGTGCGCTGACAATACCCATATCAAGTTTGAATGGTGACGTTGATATAAAATATGTGTTAGAACTACAAGGCACGATTACAACCACAGCGGATAGATATATTTATATTACACCAAACAATGCAACAGGGGATACCTATTTAGCATTGCAGTTTAGAATAGATGTTGTTCCAGCTACAACTATCGAGAAATTTACGAACAAACAGCTAATGATCGGAAGAACCGTTTATCTGCAGACAGGAACGATCAGTATAACTTCTACTATATTTGCTCAATCCGGATATCATCGCTCTGCAATATCATCGTGCAAATTCTATGCAAGTACGTCCGCTGCTGGGTTTGCCGAAATACAGAGCACATGGGCGAATACGTCTGCAAATATCACTTCAATGACGATCAATTTCGATGGAGCAACCTTTACAGGACGATGGAGACTTTATGCGCCACGATAAAGCGCAACGAGTCATCGTACGTTATTTTTGTCCCTCTTTTCTTCTGCATTCATGATAGAGTTGCGTCATGTCAACGCCCCTGATCTTTGCAAACTCGGAATACGTCGCGGGCAGACACGTGTTCAAGACGATTCCTGGGGGCTCGAATATGAGCTTGGCTAGTCTCGCGACGACTGCAACATGCAATGTCATGACACTGCTGGATGATAAGCTTGGGATTGGGACGACGGTGCCGCGGCAAGCATTGCACGTAGTTGGTAATGTTCTGACCACAGGTACGCTGACGGCGAGCAATGTCAGTGTGATTGGCGACTTTGTGACGTTGAATACGGTCACGTCAAATACGGAGCAAATGGTCATAACGAATGCAGGCACGGGGCCAGGGTTGAAAGTGACGCAGACAGGGAATGAGTCGATCGCGGAGTTCTATGATGATGGTGGGGTGCTGGCGTTGAAGATAGCGGATGGAGGGAATGTGGGGATCGGGACCGCGGCGCCGACAGCGAAACTTGAAGTCAATGGGTTTATAAACATAAAAGTCCCGGCGTGCCATGTTCGAAGTTCGTCAGCACAAACTATTGCAGCATGGGATAACTCAACAAAAGTAGACTACAACGTAACACCAACAATAAATCGATACAATTTATTCAATGTTACGACAAAAAGAATCGAGCCACCTGTGTATGGATTATATTACATTTATGCATGTTACAGCATTTCAAGAACGACAGAAAACAAATACCAATACATTTCCATAACAAAAAATGCGACAGCCACTGCTGTGTCAGATACATTTTCTGATGGTAAGAGACTTGGTTTTGGTGGAATAAGTCATCATGCCCCCTCTTCTGGCAACGTGTATCCATCCGTACAAGCAACAGCAATTGCAGAGTTGACTACGTCAGACTACGTCGAAATTTACGGTTCTGGAAATGGAGCATCCGCAAAATACACTTCGAGCGACAGTGCAAATTTCATAATGGCTTACCTGATCACCTGCTTATAGGACATCATGTCTAGCCAACACAAGTTTCTTTTGTTTTCTGTAGAGGCAAACTTGCATGGCTTGCAATCTTCCGATTTACATCAAGCGCGAGTCGCAGTTTGTCGGCATCGGGACAGCGTTGCCGACCGCAAAGCTGCATGTGCAGGGCGACATCGTGCTGACGGGGCAAATGTTCAATGCCGACGGCGAGCCTTATGCTTTGAGTGGGAGCGGGGGCGGTGGGGGTGGCGGCACATGGGTCGCCCGGACGTCGAACTTGCCGTTGCTTGTGGCCCCAAGTGGGCTAGGGGCGGTTATTGAGATCCAAAGCAATGTCTGTTTGCAACGCTACGGCGGAAACGACAACGCTTACCAAATCTACACGACCGCACGTGTTATCAGTGCGCCAAGTGATGGCAATGCCGATTATAAGATCTCCCTCCCAGATTTGCTAAAGAATGGCGCGTATGCGCCCGAAACCACCATCGGCGAACTTTGGCTCCGTGCCACGAGCAACAGCGAATCCCTGACGTTCAAAGCCGTTGCGCAAACCATTTCGGGGGTGCAGGACATGGCCTATGTGCGGTTTCTGTCAGGCACAACCCGTGTGCCTCTTGGGCGATTCGCTGCCGGGCACCTGCTCGAGCTCCAAGGCATCATCGCGTATGCGACCGAAGTGTCGACTGCTTCAACTTCCAATGTGATTGGAACGGAGGCGGTCTATATCCCTGGAGCGTCTGTGCAATGGTCAGACGTCGGCTATCCACACCCCAACGTGTTCGGTGTCGGCGGCAGCGATTTCGTGATCACTACGCGCAAAGGGCAGACCAAGTATGTTGGCGATGATATTGCCTTCAAAGTGAGTGTCGCAGGTAATGTGGCGGTTGCTCGGAACGTCTCGCAGAGCTACTACTTGGCGCTGCCGTATCCCGTCAATTTAGGTGTCTATGGATCCAACGTGATGGTGGGCGAGTTTGTCATGCGCGTTACATATGCTGGGGTAGGGGCTGGAGGGGCGACGTATCGCGCCTATGCGCGCACGGTTTCGCACACGGATTCTGCGGTAGAGATCAGGTATATCAACGGCACTTTCGACGTGAGTCTTTATGACATTGAGGTCGGCAGCACCATCGATCTCCAAGGCGCGCTTAACTATAAGACGACGGCGATAGCAAGTGTAGCCATTCCGTATGCCTATATCCCGAACAGCTTGGTGCAGGACAGCGCCGGGAATGTTGGGGTCGGCACGAGTCTGACGCCGGCCAAGCTCACCGTTGGTGGGGATTTGAGGGTGAGTGGGTCGTTAGCGAGTGGCACGGGCAGCAATGTGTTGGTGGTGGACGGCGCCGGGAATGTCGGGGTTGGGACAGGGGTGCCGAGGGCAAAACTGGAAGTCGCCGGGAACATTTTGCCGTCTTCCAATCTGGCCTATGATTTAGGCTCAAGTATTTTGCGCTGGCGCGATCTGTATCTGAGTGGCAATACCATCGACTTAGGGGGGACGTTGTTGAAGCGTGATGAGGCGGGTGGCGGAGGCATCAAAGTGCTTGGCGCAGGTGGGGCGGATGTCGATACGACGGTGCGTAATCTGAATGCGTCGGGGTACGTCAATATTGGAGGCACGCGGCTCGAGCGTCACGCGACGGGGGCGGTTATGGTGAGGACGACTGCCGGGGACATGGAGAGCGGTATGTTCAAGCACGTGTATGTGGATGGGTTGGTGCGTGCGTCTAATTTGGAGGTGCTCGGGGAGTATGTGACGCTGAATACGGTAACGTCAAATACAGAACAAGTCGTGGTAACGAACGCAGGTACGGGTCCCGGGTTGAAGGTGACACAGACGGGGGCAAATAGCATTGCGGAATTTTACGATGATGGTGGAGTCTTGGCAATGAAAGTAGCGGATGGGGGGAATGTTGGGATTGGTACGGCAAATCCAATGCATAAACTCCATGTAATCGGAAATATAAATTATACCGGGACACTCTATCAGAATGGAACACCATTCTCCGGTGGCACTTCCTCCCAATGGACGACAAGTTCGGCCGATATTTACTATTCAGTAGGAAATGTTGGCATCGGTACGACGACTATCCAGGCGAGGCTGGATGTTGGCCCTCTCACATCCCTGTCAACAGCGATTATCCGTAGTTCAGGAGCTGGAAGTGTCGAAACCGATTGGCCAAGCGGTTGGGGAGGCGGACTGGCAACTTGGGATATATGCTGTGCAAGCATTAAATATGGTGGCCTTCTGCAGAGATCTTCTGATGAGCGCAAGAAACAAGACATCACACCTTATCCGTATGGTTTGGAGAAATTACTTCAGCTGAATCCAGTATATTTCAGATGGAAAAAAGAGTTTGGCAATTCTGATGACCTACAAACCGGGTTCATCGCCCAGGCCGTTGAACAAGTCCTTCCAGATACAGTAAGTGAGGATTCGGCCTCCTATAAAACCATCAAAGTAGATGTATTCACACCACTCCTTGTCAATGCTGTGAAAGATCTGCACGAGCGGTTGCAGAAGACAGAAGCCGAGCTCGTTATTCTGAAGACTCGATTGGGAATTATATAATTTAACACGATCAGATCTGATTCACGCGCAGGTTTCTGATACGGATATTCGTTTCGTCGTATCCAACTGCTCCAAAGATTCCGAAATAAGTGTTGGAATAGAGGCTTGGCTGCGATGCGTCCGTGTAGGACAAGAATGTCACCGAGTTCACCGTTACCGTCCATGCACCGTCGTTGAAGGTCATGACCACTGGCGTCCACGTCTCCTTGGGGAAGGCGTCGTTTGCCTGCGTGTAAAGAACGGTACTTCCACGAGTGAGCCTCGTGTATTGGTTCGTGGACGGTACGTAGTCATAGATGCTCATATAAACTTGGTAACCTCCTGTGTCTTGGCCTGGATCAGTGTTTGCCGCAGTCTTCTCAGCAGTTCCATATGCAAAAATGCCAAATGCATCCGCATAAAATCCACCTCGTGTTCCCGTTAACATAACGTCTACCATGACTTGGAATCGGGAGCCGAGAGACACATCCGACCAGTACAAGTATGCATACATGCCTCGGAGTGAGCCAGACTGCACTGACACCAGCTGTAAATAGTTGTCGTTGACGCGAATAAGGGATGTTCCGTCGGCCTGGGTTGTACCCGTTGCGTACGTAAGAGGCATAGGTTGGGTGGCCGTCGGATAGAACTCAATAGAAGTTGCGTATGCAGTATTCCGAATAATATAAGACCATGATTGTGTTGTCGAGTAGCTTTGGGCATTTGTAGCGGTTACCACGAAGGTACCAGAAGCAACGGTATTGATTCCAAATGTAAGAGACAATGCGCCTGTTGATGCATTAATGTTCCCGAACGCGGTCGTATTGATTGACCATGTAACGGGTTGATTGGCCGAGAATGTGTACGATACGACGTATGCGGAGGTTTCTGTGTTTTCGTTGATGTTCGCAGGCTGGGCAGAAGTGATGGTCGGTACGTTTGTGATCGCATATGTCCACGACTGGCTCTTTGAATAGCCTTTATCGTTTGTGGCGGTTACAATGAATGTGTCCGACGCCGTTGTATAAAGCGGGAACAAGATGGTGAGAGCACCCGTGGAAGCATTAATGTCTCCAAATGCGGGATTGTTGATCGACCAAGTAACGGGTTGATTGGCCGTGAACGAGTAGGAAACAGTGTAACTGGCTGTGGCTGTGCTTTGGCTGATGTTTGCGGGCTGGACGGACGTAATTGTGGGTACGTTTGTGATCGCATAAGTCCATGAGTAGGTGCTGCTTCCATTGGCATCCGTCGCCGTGACTGTGAGGGTGCCAGAAGCGGTTGTGTATCTGTCGAAGAAAAGCGTTAAGGCGCCAGACGACCCATTGATGGTTCCGAAGGCTTTGGGTGATATAGACCATGATATTGTACCGGCACTTGCTACTCCCGTAAAGGTGTAGCTGACCGTATACGAGCTCGCCGCAGTGTCCTGAGAAATATTGGAAGGGCGCAATGTGATGGCAGGGGCATTGATGCATTTGGCGTACAGCAGCGACATCTCATTGTCGGACAGCGCACGGTCGTAAATGAATGTTTTCGATATATGAGCATTCAGATAAGCGTCTGCCGCCCAATTGGACTTTCCGAGGTATGTGTTGGTAACGGTGCGGTCATTGATGGTCGTCGTAAATGTGTTTTCAAGGACTAACACGTTGTTTTTGTATATTTGGCGTTTCGATCCTTTGATCCAGCGACACGCAATCACCATCCACTCGTTGGCAACAATTGGGCTTGTGCTCGTTGTCATGGCGTAACTTGTGGAGCTGTTGTACATGTCTAGCGTTATGTTCGCAGTGTTGCTGTAGCGCGTGACAACGATATTGTTGTTGCCGGATCCGCTGCCAAAGTCGATGATGCGTTCCCAGCCGCCCACAGTTCCCGTCCATTTGATCATACACACAAGTGTAAACCCGCCTTGGGTGCTGACGGAAAGCGTCTGAGATCCCGCATCCAAGAACGTGCTATTCGTGCGGTTGAAGAACACATAAGGTGTGTTATTGTACCCACCCGAGGAAACATACGTCGGGCGGTTCGCAGATACTGGTTGGCTGAACAACTTGAGGACTCCCCAACTTTCGACTGCCGAATTATTGGCTTGACTGGCAAGCGTCACAACATCAAGGATCGCCCAGGGACCACTTGGGTACGCAGCAAGGTCGAAATTATACACATTGTAAGAGAGCGTTTGTGAGGTCGAGTCGAGACCCCAGGATGCCGTGATCGTGAAAGCGCCAACTGCGGTAACGCCTTGAGCAAAGTTCACACTTAGAACACCTGTTTGGGCATTTATTGTGGCATAAGGCGAGGAGCTGGCGAGCGACCATGCAACGCCGACTTTGTTGGCCGTATAAGTATAGGTGGCTGTGTAGGGCACGTTCGAGGTGTTTGCTGAAATGCTCTGAGGCTGAGCACTCGTGATTGCCAAAGGGGTATACAAAACCGTCAGGCTGTAGTTGCGGCTGGTCACGTTGCTTCCAGAGTCGATGGCGCTTACCGTGATGTTATAGGTCGTCGTTGCCTGGATCAGGTTGGTCGTCGTGCCACTTATCACTGCTGTGTTCGACGTGCTCTGGGTGAAACTCAACCCAGATGCAGAAATATTATTTGCGGTGATCGATAGGATCGAGCCGTTTGGATCCGCGTCGGCGACTTGGATGGTAATCGGCGTTATGTTGCAACCAGACGCGAAAGATCCAAATGATCCTGCCGCGGGTGTTGGAGGAGATACGAAGAAGGGTGCTTCGCCAACTTCGATGATGTCTCGCAAGGTGTGTTGAGGGCCATTCGGCATCGTCACGCGTATGGAAAAGGGCTCCTCCGACTGCGGGAGAACATTTGGGCGTTGAAGGACGACGGTGGTTGGGTTGATCAGCGACCAGGACGGTGCCAAGTAAATGGCGTCTGTCGAACCGACGAACTCAAAGACCATCCCCGGGACAAAGCCTTGGCCGGTGACCGTTGTCATGTCGCCAACGTTGGAGAGCGTGGTGGGGGTCGCGGCTTGCAGGATGTTAAAATCGATGTCGATGGTCGACCATCCTGTTGCTGTATATATTTCGGGCTGAAAGAGCGTCGTATTGATGCGGAAAAGACCTGTCGCTGGATTTGCAGGACGCTGCGCGGTCGTGCCGGAGGAAAGCACCAGTCCATCTGTGCGACCCGACAGATCAAACGGCGCGGTTGTGTTCTTTAGAACCAGCTCATTGCTGCGCGTGATGGTAAGGACATCGTTGACCTGGTAAAATTGCATATCTAGTTATACTGTAGGATTGATTCAAATGCCATTTTACGTAATCAACGATGCTTTCGTCGTTGACAATGGTGGCAATATTGGTATCGGGACGGCTTTTCCACGCGGCGCACTGGATGTTACTGCGACGGGGGTAGGATTGGTAGTGCCCATAGAAAGCGAGAGCGAAAGCGGAACAGTCGGGGGGAGTGGAGGTGGGAGTGGGGGTGGGGGCGGAGGTGGGGGCAGCATACCCGAAAATGCACCAGCGATCCGAATGAGTCGTGCGCTTGGTCGCTTCGAGCGTCGTGTGCAAAACGCTTGGAAATCAAGCGTTATATGGTCGCCCGCGGTTATCAGCGCAACGCCAACAAAGCTTCAGAACATAGGGATGCAAACGGTCGTCACTGGAAGCTACATCGAGCCGAGTGCGGTGTGGTCGTTCATCGGCGCGAATGGGCAAGAATATCCGTGCGTTTCGCAATGGACGAATGCGCAGACGGTAACGCTGACACGGCCGGTAGTCTTTCCCGTGAGCAACGAGCCCTATCGCCTTAAAGTCTACAACATGGACTCCAAAACGCAGTTCATCACCAGCACCCTCTTTTTCGATGCGGGCGACGGCCCTTCCTTTGTGACAGCTGCAGGGAACTTGTCCAACCTGACTCCAAGTACCTATTACAATCCCGGGATCGTCATCGAAGCGATTGACGAGGTCGGTGGAGGCATATCGAACATCACGATCAATAGCGACCTCTCGGGCTCTGGATTGGCGCCTGTGTTTTCTGGGAGTAATCTTCTTATTCAAGGTACGACAACGGCAGTCTCCAACCCCACCACGTATAATTTCACAGCGACCGCGATTGACTTGGGTGGAAACACCGCCACGCGCGCATATTCTTTCACAATACAATCTGCAATAACGGATCTGCTACAGAATGGCACATTCGCGTCGACCGCGTATTGGACACCAAGTCAGGCGTGGAGTACGAGCACAGGACCGTGGATCCAAGACAACATCCTGTTCTTTGGCTATGTACAGACAAATGTCAAACAAACCATCGAAATCGCTGTGCGTCAAGGCATCGAATTGGACTTCTCATTCGAAGTTCGAGCTGAGACACGCAATGGTAGCGTAGATGATACCTATCGAGCGTACGTTGATGTGTACAATACAGCCAACACCGTCGTGCAGACGTTTGGACAGACTGCAACGACTACGATAACGACGACGGGCACTTCCACATGGACGCCTGTATCGTTCTCGAGCACTGTTGCCGCGAGTTATAATATTAGCAAAATCGTGGTAACGATTGAAGGACGAGATGTAGGAAATTGGGCAGGTGCATGGTATGGGCCTACCTTTAGAAATGTGCGTTTGCGTACGTCGTCAGCAGGCGTGAGCTATCAGTCCGCTTTTACTCCTGCTGCACTCACCAACGGAGTATACAACACAACCATCAGTGGAGCCGCATACGGCAATGGCACCTATGTCATCTCGCAATCCGCCAATGGATGGGCCGACTACAAGGTGTGGAAACTGTTTAATTTCACTTACGGCGGGTTTGGGGACTTCTGGCATACGAACGACACGTTTACGGCTACAGGAAATTACTACGCTGGTAGCGAAAATATCGTGAGTGGATACAACGGGGAATGGGTGAAGATACAGATGCCCGTGAGCATCTATCTATCGAAATATCGCATATGGCCGCGCACAGACGTGTCGACCAGCGACCCGCGAGATTGGAGATTATATGGTTCGAGCAATGGTAGCACCTGGACGCTGCTGGACACCCAAACGAACGTGAGTGGATGGACACGAACGGTGAGTGAAAGCAATTACAAGGAATTTACCGTTTCTGTCTCCGCGAGCTGCTCCTATTTTGCACTCGTCGTAAATCGGTCTTATAACTCAAGTATGCAGATGAGTGAGCTGCGTTTCTATGGCGCCTGAGAAGAGAAAATTTGGCTTATAGTAGAGTGTGAGCGGCAGCGGATGGTTGTGTACACAACCGGTGATCGAATATTCATAACAAGCGCCTGCAACGTAGGCATTGGTACGATCCCAGCCGTCCCATTTGATGTTCCATCCATTACGAGCCTGACGGTACCAAGTGGCACAAGCGCTCAGCGTGTCAGCGCCCCGGGCATGTTCCGTTACAATACCGACTTGGGAAACTATGAAGTCAATGTCATTGGGTTTTGGGCGCCATTCACCATCACTCCGACTCTGGACGGCGTGTCTTCCAATGTGTTACGAAATTTAAACGACGCAGTTACCGTTTCGGGCACTTCGCTGGCACCGGCGGCCGAATGGCGCTTCATTGGTGCGAGCAAACGGCTGTATTTTCCAAAGAGTGTCACATACTTGAATGACTCGAATGTCTTGCTCGTACGCCCAGATGTGTTCCCAGTAAGCGATGCGCCGTATCAAATCCAGTGCCGGCAGTTTGGAAAGGTAGCCTATTATTCTGGGCTGACGGCAGGAAGTAATCCCTACTTTATCACAGCAGGCGGCTTGGTTGCGACGATCGCTGCGTCCAATTTAACTTTTACGGGATTGAATCCGGCTGCGGTCATCACAGCAGCCGACGACGGAAACATCGGGAACATAATTATTTCGAGTGGATCTCTACCACCTGGTCTCATTGGCACAGTAAGCTCCTCTAATTATATAATAACTGGTACTCCAATTGAAGTCACAAACGAAACGACGTACCCCTTTGCGCTAACAGTCGTCGATCAAGGTGGAAATGCATTGACGCAGGCATTTTCCATCAAACTTCTACCGCCTGTGTCCCGTCGATGGCCACCAGCCAGCCTTATTGGTATGCCAGACGGTGCAACAAATCCAGCTTCTGTGACCCTATCAGGACAAGCGTATGGCAACGGTACATATGTTGCACAAGCAAGCTCACTTTATGGCGGCCTAGCCCATCCTGTGCGAGCGCCGTTTGACTATGATACCACCACGTGGGGAGGGGGTGCATGGGCGGATCTGGGATATTACAACGGTACCACGGGGGCTTACACAGGTGCGTCTTCTACCACAGCGAGTGGAACAGCGCATGCCGGGGAATGGATCCAACTGCAACTCCCATCTGCTATCCTGCTCAAGGAAATCATACTGCGAGAGCCGGAACATCGCAATGCAACGTCTTATGTCTTTGTCGGTTCTAATGACGGCGTGACATGGACACTGATCGTGTCGCGCACGGCGGCGGCTGCGACGACAAGCACTTCGAGTTTGGCTGTGTATTCAACGACAATCCCTGTAAGTGTTTCCGAAACGTATAGGTACATCCGGCTGGTAATAAAATCCATCAATCCTGCGAACAAATGGGGTTTCTGCACCGTATGGGAAATTGAGTTTTATGGACTCGGCGGTTGAATTTTATTCAAGCTATGAAAGCCCTAAAAGTGCTCGACCAAGCCCAAAAGCGGTGTGTGTCTGCGCAGGAAACTTTAAATTGGACGATACAGACAGATGATCGGTCAAAAATTGATGGCGAGCGATCAAAACAATCAACAACAGTCCTCACGATCCAAGCTAACCTGCTAATCAACCAGCCAGCCAACAATCACCGTCGGCCGGTGTCTCCAGAAACTCAAGCAAAAATGATGCTGCGCGAGGGTGTCATCAAGGACGTTGAGTCGAAGATTGGTGAGTTGTCGGACACGACGAAGAAGCAGATTGATAGGATCCGGAAGCACAAGATTCTGTACTTTAACCTTCTCAATTCTGTGGCGAATCGCATGACGCTCGAGCGCAACAAGAAGGCAGGCAACAACTACTACATCCCCCAGCAGTTCAGCGTTTGCCCGATGTACAACGATTGTTTCAAGGATAACCTTGCAGCGGTGAACATGTCGAAGGACGATTTCTACTCCATGGTCGACGGTGTCGAGAAGGAGGTTGTCGCGACGATGTGAATTGGATGGGTGGTGCGACGGTGCTTGGATTTTGTGGGTCGAGTTTCATTTTTGTAATATGCAATCTATCTAGTGTATAGAGTAGGATGTCTTACAGTCCGGTAGGAATCTACATTCACCCTGAGACGGGGAATGTGGGCATCGGTGCGGCGACGCCGTTGCAAAAATTACACATTGGTGGAAATGCGCTTGTGGCAGGGCATGTGTTGCCGAGTGCGAACGTAACTTACGATCTCGGATCGGCGAGCTTGCGGTGGCGCGATTTGTACCTGAGTGGGACAACAATTGATTTGGGTGGCACCGCTATCTCGCGCGATGCGGCCACCGGTGGCTTAAAGGTGACGGATCCGGCAGCGGGTGGTGCTCCATTGGATTTGACTGTGAAGAATCTAGTGGCCTCCAATGTGAGCGTGATTGGGGATTTTGTGACGCTGAATACGGTAACCTCGAATACGGAGCAGATGATTATTGAGAATGCTGGGACGGGTCCGGGGCTGAAGGTGACGCAGACGGGGAATGAGGCAATCGCAGAGTTTTATGATGATGGTGGTGTTCTGGCGATGAAGGTGGCGGATGGGGGGAATGTTGGGATTGGAACGGCGATTCCGACGGCTGCGCTGTCTGTGTCAGGCAACGCACTCATCCAAAGCACCTACCGTACTTATCTAGGGAAAAACAGTCTTTCAGCGTCCCTTCCCATTTTAGATCCGTCGGTTGTTCAAAACTCGGTAATTGTGTTCTTGAATAGCAACAACGATCCGCCAGGGACTGACCAGAATATCTTATGGACATCGCCTAACATGAGAAGAGCTGTAAAACTCAATGCATACGGTATTGACTCATACGGTTTTAGTGGAGGGTTCTATTTTAATAGTGGTAATGTGGGGGTGGGGACGACGCTGCCAAGGCAATTATTGGATATTCAAGGAGGGGATGCGATAGTGAGTGGCAATGTTGGGATTGGAACGAACGTCCCAACGGCTAGTTTGCAAGTCAATGGTTCGATGAAGACACTTTATCAAGACGGCACGAACTTCTATAATTCTGGTTCAACAGGAACTTGGGTTATTCTTGGCACATACGAAGCACCAGGTAATGGTAGTATCGGATACCGATTGGAGCTCAAACTTGTTGGAAACAGCGGATACAATCAGAACGTAGACACGTGAGGTGTGTCTTTTATCTATGTGTCCATCAATAATAACGGAAGTGCTAGCGTGGCCAACGCAAATGCTTCGTTTATCAATTACAATTACAGTGCTCTTGTTTATGCAGTGAAGCTTGTGCAAGTCACACGATTTTCATACACCGTGTACGCGCAGCTAGGGTCGTATCAATCCATGTCTATCTTCGCAACATGTACATTGGGAGGGAAATGGACGACAAACATCTCAGTCTCGACCGATCCAGGTGCCAATCGTGCTACTGTACAAAGCGGAACACACTTGGCGAGCTTCATAAATGGAAATGTAGGGATCGGGACAACGAATCCAACCGGTGAACTTACGTTTGTAAATAACGTTGTAAATAGGAAAATTGTCCTTTACAATGTTGGAGGTGCGGATGAGTTTTTCGGTTTTGGTATAAATAATTCAAGTTTACGTCTGAACGTTGGTAGTACGACGAGCACCTTTAACTTTTACGGAGTGACTACTCAATACGGTTATGTAAATAATGCAACCGGATTTATCAACACATTTACGGGACAACATCGGTCTTTCCCAGATACATCACTCATTCCATTTATAAAATACACTTCAAAAATTGTTGGTCTGATCGTATGTGCATCGGGCGCACATGTATCGTTAAACCAAGACACGCCCAAGTTTGGCAGAGAAGGCATCCAGGTGTCAGAAGCCATTCCAACTGTTCGACTGGCAAATACATCCAATGATCCGACTGTGTTTGGAGTAGTTTCAGACATTGAAGATCCAGAAAAAAGAAAAGATCATTACGGCAGCTTTGTTACGACCCAGAAAAAGATTTTGGGAGACACGCGAATTTTCATTAACTCAATTGGAGAAGGCGCGGTATGGGTATGTGATGCAAATGGACCTTTCTATAACGGTGATTACATAACGTCTTCCGTAATTCCTGGATACGGAGCAAAACAACATGATTCACTTATGCATAATTACACAGTTGCAAAAATCACAATGGATTGCGATTTCAATGCTGCATCCGTACCAAAGATGCGGATAAAGAAGAGAACAGACGCAGCATTAGATTCCGAAACTTTTTATGACTTGGATGCTTATGGTAATATACAGTGGGAGCAGGGTGAAGATAGTAGTGGAAATCCCGTTTTTGAACCTCCTTATGACATGCGATACCTATTGAAAGATGGTACAGTTATTGATAAAGACGAGTACGATAGATTACAACGAAATGGTGACTCTGTTTATCGTGCGGCATTTGTAGGATGTACCTATCATTGTGGTTAGCATTTTGAGCCACAGGGAAGGTATAAAGCCATTGCGACGCGTACGTGTACCGCAAAGTAGTTTTGTATGCATGAAGTAGAGAGGGTCTGAGCCGCCGACGCGCACGCTGAAATGGAGGCTTACGGCTATTGCAACTTGAACATGTATCTCAAGCGGCGCACGGGCAATGTCGGTATCGGCACGCATCTTGCCCAGCGCACGCTGCACGTCGAAGGCGACATTTTCTTGAAGGGCATGATCTACGACGCTTCCAATGAGCCGTATGCATTGGGCGCGGGTGGCGGCAGTGGGGGCGGGGGCACCGCCAACCTTGAGTGGCGAGAGGCAGTGGACGCGCCGCAGTTTCTTGCGCCGCCGGGTGTGGAGTTGTCCGATGTTCGCGCGCCATCTTATCTGCAGCGTTTTTCAGGAAATGAAAACGTCTTTGCGATCGATATCAGCACAGTCGTCACATCCAATGCCTATCTCACGACATCGGCAAGTAATGCCATTCTGGATTATAAGCTGCAGGTACCGCAAGAATATGATACCCGCGTCTATTCCGCTGGAGCGCGCTTGGGTGACCTGTGGTTACGCGCCTCGAGCAACGGCTATGGCAACACCTTCAAAGCGTTCGCCAAGGTACTCGAGAGTGAAAGCAATGTGCTCGCGCTTCGGTATATTACGGGCACCGCCGATCGCCCATTGACCGACGTTGGAGTCGGCTGGAAGATTGACCTCCAGGGGACGCTGCTCTATACGACGCGCGAGTTCTTCACCGGGCTCAGCTTGGAGAATGTGATTCCTGCGAGCATGGTGCAGGACACGGTCGGAAATATCGTGATCAATGGCGGCGGCTTTGCGCCGCGTGGCGTGCTTGACGTCATTTCCACCAGCAATATCCCTGGTCTGGTGGTGGATCTACAGAGGTTGAGCGAGTCAAATACGAACATTCTTGAAGTGAAGCGCAACAAACTCACTAAGTTCGCCGTGAGCGAGACGGGCGACATGGTCATCGATGGCGTGATTGCGAACAGCGCCGGCAACGCACTGTGGTTGCCCGGCAACGCTTCGGAGTGGCGCGATGCCAATGCCGCGCCAACATGGGTCTTACCGGCAGGCGCAGCGTTTACATACACCAGCAACACCGGGAAGTACAAACACTTTGGCTACGAAGTGCACAACCGCTTTGATGTCAGTGGAACGCTCACAAGCGCTGCGTCGGTGGCTGCTGCAGATTTTGCGCTCACACTCCCCTACGAGCTCGCGTCGAACTTGTATCCCACCGAGACCATCCTTGGCGATGTGTGGATCAATGTGCGCGTGAATGGGTATTTGACGACCTACCAAGGCTACGCCAAGACGCGCCCTGGCGTTACCAGTAACGTCATCGTGCGCTATTTGAACACGATCTACGACCGGAGCTTGGGCGAATTTGCGGCGGGCAGTGAAATAACTGTGCGCGGCGAGATCGCGTATCAGGCGAATATGCTTGGACTGTTTGCCGTCGGCACCTACAAGCCCGCAATCCTGCGCCAAGATATGGCAGGGCGCATCATGGTCACCAACACCGAGGCGTTCCCAGCGGGGCGCTTCCATATTTATGAGAACAGCAGCGAGCCTGCGTTGGTTCTTCAGCAAGATGGAAGTGGGCACATGATTCAGTTCCGCAGCAACACCAGTATACCGTTCGTGGTGGATCGTGGCGGAAACATTGGTGTCGGCACGCTGACGCCTGCGAAAGGGTTGGACGTTGCCGGCGATATGCGCATCTCAGGCGCGATTTATAATGACCGCAACGAAGCGATCTGGGTGCCTGGATCGACGCTGGAATGGAAGGCAGCAGCAACGCCCAGTTTCATCCTGCCCGCTGGATGCGCGTTTTCAAGCACCAGCGCAAGTGCGAGCTATCGGTACGTGGGAGATGAGATCTTGTACACTGTTTACCTGCAGGGCACGATTACAGCGAATTCGAGTGCGAGTGGGCAAGACTATGCGTTGCTCTTGGAGTATCCTGTGAAAACGGCGGCCTATGCAAACCCTACGATTGTAGGTGACATGTGGTTGAATGTGTCTTCGAACGTCACCAGCACAACCTACAAGGCTTACGCCCGCACGTATGCCGAAAGCACAAGCAACATGCGCGTGGGGCTGCGCTATGTCAACGTCGCATACGACTTGCCGCTCACGGGGATCGCCGTGGGCTCTGTGGTGCAGTTACAAGGAACGATCGCGTATCAGACACCTCTGATTGCCAACAATATGCCCGTACCTGTCGTGTACAAGTATGCGGACTTTGTGCAAGACCAGGGTGGCAATGTGATCTTCAGCGGTGACGGGAACGCGCCTCAGGCACGCTTCGAAGTGGGTCAGAGCAGCAATGCGCCAGCGTTCATCGTCAATCAGCGCGGAACTGCGGATATCTTGCAGCTCAAGAAAACAAATAATCGGGTGGTGGTAGTGGATGCACAGGGGAATGTGGGGGTGGGGACGACGGTGCCCAGGCAAAAACTTGATGTCCAGGCAGGAAATGCAATTGTGATTGGGAATGTGGGGGTGGGGACGACGGTGCCCAGGCAAAAACTTGATGTCCAGGCAGGAAATGCAATTGTGATTGGGAATGTGGGGGTGGGGACGACGGTGCCGACGGCTCCACTGCACGTAGTCGGTAATATTCTGAGTACGGGCACCATCATAGCAAGCAACGTGAGTGTCATTGGAGATTTTGTGACGCTTAATACGGTAACCTCGAATACCGAGCAAATGGTCATAACAAATGCGGGGACGGGTCCAGGGTTGAAAGTGACGCAGACAGGGGCTGAAGCAATTGCGGAGTTTTATGATGATGGCGGGGTATTGGCGTTGAAGGTGGCGGATGGAGGTAATGTCGGGATTGGGACTGCTGTGCCGACGGCTGCGCTGTCTGTGTCAGGCAACGCACTCATCCAAAGCACCTACCGTACTTATCTAGGGAAAAACAGTCTCTCATCGTCCGATGCCATTTTAGATCCGTCGGTTGTTCAGAACTCGGTAATTGTGTTCTTGAATAGTAATACCAATCCACCAGGGAATGACCAGAATATCGTATGGACATCAACGAACATGAGAAGAGCTGTGAAACTGAATGCATACGGTATCGACTCATACGGTTTTAGTGGAGGGTTTTATTTTAATAGTGGGAATGTGGGGGTGGGGACGACGGCGCCGAGGCAAATGTTGGATGTCCAAGGCGGGAATGCGATTGTGAGCGGAAATTTAGGCATCGGGACGACCATACCAAAGGTTGCTTTGCAGATTCAAGGTAATACCTGGGTTTCTGGTTATGTAAGCGCGGGAAATATCGGGATGTTCCGTAATGTTCTTATAAATGGAGACATGCGCATCAATCAACGAGGAACTAGCACAATCTTGACAAGTATGACAGCTGTTGCGACGGTGAGTCCGGGTAGCTGGGTGGTGGATCGATGGAATTTGTATCGTTCAGGATTTGCTGCAGGAGCGTCTATGGGGCAAGGGACAGGCATGGGAACATCCGATCTTCCATTTCAAGATTCGGGAATTCAAACATTTGCGCGCATTCAAAGAGTGAGTGGTAACACATCTACAGGCTTTATATCGTTAAACAACAACATAGAGTCTCAGGATAGCCGTCGATTTGCTGGTAAAACTATCACGCTTTCATTTTATTACCGTACAGGAGCTAATTTTAGTGGAACATCATTGGGTGGAGGTGTTTTTTCGGGAACAGGAGCCAATGAAGCTTTACGAAATGTAGTCTCAGGATTAGCTACAGTTTGTTATATTTCATGTAATTCATCGTCGTCGTGGGTTCGTGTTAACGTTTCTGGAACCTGTGTAGATATCACTCAGTTGTTCGTGGGGTTTGATTACACTCCCACTGGCACTGCAGGAGCCAACGATTACTTTGACATTACAGGAGTGCAGTTAGAGTTAGGTAACATGATGACACCGTTTGAGGTAAGACCGTATGTCACGGAATTACAGTTATGCCAGAGGTATTACTGGCAACAAGCCACGTTATACTTGATGATGAATAGAACAGGTGGATATAAAGGCGTCTTTGGACCGAGACCGGTGACCATGAGGTTAAAACCTGTAGAATCATATACTGCATCCGAAGGTGTTTTGTATTCAAATGCTAGTACCGCTGATGCCGTACAAATTCTCTTGAAATCGTGCACAGATGCAGGTCATACAGTGTTAAGCAGTTATGTAGCAGATGCCGAATTGTAAGTGAGGCTCACTTCCAAACCTGGATGGAATAGATACTTCTTTGTAATTTTTATGAAAGTAGTCGAAGGTATTTTACCTACTACGTGTTTGATATAGGCACCCCCAACCTTTGGAAAGTTGCCAAACCCCGAAAAAGGGGGGTCTGAACTCTCAATTGATAAGACGAATAGCATGTTTTCCTTCTCACACTGATTGTGGTTTGATACCATTGAACGATATGCAACTATATAAACGCAAACGTGAGTAACTGTTGGGTTATGTATAAGCAAACACGGAAAGGTTTTCACATGTCCAAGAGGTGTGCGTTTTGCACATACTCCAACGATCGTAATTACAACCTTGAGAGACATGTCCAACAACAACATCCAGATATGATTGCCGCCGAAAGAATCAATCATGATGACCGCAAAGATGCCGATACTGCGACCTGAGCTACCGCAATAACTTTCACAAAAATTTGACAGACATCCTCCAACCAAACCTCACACGCACTGAACCCAAATCATGTCGAGCCTCTCGACCACTCTCCTTGGTTCCCCCATGGACGTTGACGTAAATGCTGGTGCACTAGCTTCGCCAATGGACATGGATCTTTATCATTACAGTACCGATATCAGCACAAGTTCCGACACCGATGACAGCGGCAGCGATGCCGAAAGCCCTCGCGAAGACTCGCACGACGACTCTGACGCGTGTCCACTTGAAAAAATCTTTCGCGACTCCCAATCGTGCGATATCGCGGACGCTCGCACTCGGATCAATTTCCAGATGTCATATCCGTGGTAAGCCAATACACAACGACACAACCACACAAAGTGCCAAACGTTCCCAAACCCATAGCAAGCCACCTGAGCTTTTCGTTGGATAGTCGGCGCCGGGGTGGCGCTGCAAACGCGCTCACCGTAACAGGAATGACTTCAACAGACGCTGGGATCACATCCATGGGTTGAGGGGCACTCACCACTTCACTTCGGCAGACAGGGCAGGACAATGAAGAGCCACGCGCTCCACAAGCGACAGCATATTCCATCATGCAAGCTGCGTGGAACGCATGCGAGCACCGCAAAATCGTAATCCCACGATCCACTTCAATGTCTCCGAGCGCCTCGAGGCATATTGTGCATGACGTCGGCTCCATTATAGCATGTATTTGTTTTGTTTTTAGGCGGCAAATCTGCAAAGCAACGCAAAGTCACAAAAGCACCGGCCTTTGTGTTCCCGTCTTTGTTTTTATGTTTTTCGTGGGTTTGGAGTTGGCGTGGTAGGGTGTAGGGTGCGTATCAAACCATGATCGTGTAGTGCAGCTCGCGCAGATACGCGTGCGCGCCCTGGTAATCACGAACCGCCATCTTCACAAGCGCCCGAGCGATCTTGTCATGCGCAAAGCGATGCAGATCGCGGTCCATGTACACGAGCTCGTCCTCGTTCAGGTTGCTCAGCGTCGCATTCATCGCCCGAATCACCGGCGTGTAGTGACCACGAATCATGCTGTTGTACATGCTCCGCACACGCGCGCCCAGAACCACATCGTCCATGGGAATCAGCGTCTGGCACTGCGCCATTTCGAGCGAGGGAATTTGAGGGCTTCCCGATTCGAGGATGAGCGAGGTGAAGCGGAGATTGTCTGGTGGTTGTGGACTTGGGTTGTTTGTGAAAATGTTGATGACATTAGTCGTCAATTTTTCGAAAAATGATAAGAAAACTTTACAAACGGATGCGACCGCATCACCGACGCCTTGGCGCATACGGTACATCGCGCGTTCGGTGTTTGTGGTCTCTGCGTTCTCGAGCGCCTAGACCGCGGCTCTTGAGGGCATCTTGTGCAGCTTTGAGCATCGCATTATCCTTAAACACCAAGTACTTGGCCTCAGGAATTTCATCACCGTACCAATTCGGTGTTTGCTTCTTCCGAACTCCAGCCGGATTCGTTTCTGGAGTCGGCAACATGTCCAAGGCAGCTTGATGGTGTCCTATTTCATCGTTTTCAGGAATGTTATTATAAGCGAGCACAGACGCGCACACTCGCCGACGGTGACAGTCGTGACGAGCGTCTCTATCCAGGCGTTTCGGCGGAGGCTGTGTGGAGGTGGTGGCACTTGGCACAGTTGCTGTCCTTTGTTTGCTAGCAGAACGGTGTCTCATCACGCTTCCTCGGATCGCATTCAGCTCTTCGTGACACTGTAAATCATGGGCAAGGCCATAGTACAAGTCGTTCTGTTGTTTGCCAGTGAGCTCAAGATCCGTCAAGTACGTTAAAAGCGCCTTGGCGTAGACTGGATCTTCTTTGATTTTGCTCTTTGCATTCCTTTCATCGTTATACAATAGGTCGGTACATCGATAATTTCTATCCAACACATCGAGCCGAGTGTATCGGTCTCTATATCTCAAAAGGAGCTCACTCAGATTCTTCGCGTGTCCGCTGTGGAAGGCGTTGATGATCATGTCGCGCTCAACGCGATGGAGCCTGTTGACTGCGCTCACAAAGTCATTCCAGCGTTTTTTCCATTGGTTGTCCATGCTGTGACCATGAACATCTACCTTTCGGAGTTCATGCGACGAGATATAAGGTGCCATGTGCCGAATGAGATACTTAGCATTTCTTTCATCTGAAAGTAGGTTTTCAAGAAGACTATTCAGACGACGATAGTAATCCTCATACTTTGCAAATTCCAGATGGCTGACTGGTAAATTCTCTCTTTGCATTTCATCCTTTGTCTTTATCCACCCTCGAAACGACAATGCGGGCGAATCATGTAGCTCCGCGGGGTCATGCGCAGCGTCTCCAGATGTGGGTAAGGCCATTCTTCGCGCCTATTACTTACCTAGTTTTTTTTACGCAGATTCATTAGAGTTCCGCCCCGACACGTGTCATGTTTCGGCGCATTGCAAACTCGCTCGAGTTTAGCTCGAACGGCGATGTCTTCGTCCAGTCGCGGTTGGGGATTGGTACGTACACCCTTCATTCCAATGTGAACTTGGATGTGAGGGGGGTCGCGACGTTCACCCAGTCGACGGTTGGCATTGGAACGAACGCACCGCTTGCCCCGCTACACATCCACGACTCGTTGCGCCTCGCGAACAATCACTTGGGCTTCCGTCTGAATAACACCGCCGGTACCAAAAGAATTATTCAGTTCTTCTCCTATACACCCACCGGGGCACCGACTGTGCAGAACCCGCTCTTTCGCATTCGCCTACAGGGCACCGTAACTGCAGAGGGGGGCTCCGCTGGATACGACATCCTCTTTGGTGGTCACACGACATCTGGCATCACCGACCAGCGCGTCCTCAGGAACGGTCGCCTCACTACGGCAGCGGGCGTAGACGCAAGTGCGGCGTTCTCGGTTCAGTTCTATCAGCGCGCGACGGCGCGAGCAGCATCCGATCCGCAATATGTAGGTTACATCGTTCTGAATGATGTTGCCGCTGGCGCACCAGCGACGGCCATTGCGTATGAACTGAATTTTGAAACCCTCAGCACGCATGCCGCCGCCAATGATACTTTTACATATATCACGGATGCAACCATCGATACGGGCAACTACTCGAATGTGTGGAATGCGACGGCGTCTGCCAGCATGGCAACCTACGGCTATGTCAGCGATCCTAGCCCAACCGCCAACAGAATTGGCCTTGGAACGGACGCCCCAGCGGCGCGCCTGCACCTTGCATCGTCCAATACGCCCACGCTGCGCCTGCAGAAAACTGGGGCGGGCGACGCAGCCACCCCAATGATGGTCGTGACGCCCTCGGCGGCAAATCCGGCGGGCACCACGATTGTGATTGATGACGCCGCGCGCCTCGGCATTGGTACGGCGCTGCCAGGGTGTGGCCTGCAGGTGCATGGGCAAGACGTGAAGCTCACAGGCGGCGCCTATCTGGGGATTGGCACAACTGCGCCGCAGGCGTCGTTGCACGTTTATAATAATGCTCAGATTGACGGCACGCTCAAGGTACCACGATTGGTTGCCAATGTCGGCATCGGCACCGACGACCCAGTAATTCCGAACGCGCTGCATGTGATCGGCTCGACGTACTCGACGTCGATGCTGGCAGAGAACATTGGCTTCACCGACGGCCGCGCCCTCCATGTGCAATCGGGTGACGGACGGGTACCGGCATTTTCCTCGAACACCAAATTGATCGAAGTGTATAGCAACCAAGTGCACCTATGGACGCCCGGCTCGAATATGGCTTACACGCCCTCGGCGAAGGTCAGTATCCTGCCGACCGGCAACGTCGGTATTGGCACGACAGCGCCAAATGCGCGTCTGCACGTGATCGGTGGCGGCAAGTTCTCCGACGGGCTGCAGGTCGGAGGGGACATCTTGCCGAGCTTGTGCAATGTTTATAATTTGGGATCATCCAATGCTCGCTTTAAAGATCTCTACCTGTCCGGCGCCACCATCAACATGGAGGGGCTCGAAGTCAAAGCGGAAAGCGGGGATACCCTTCATGTTCTTGGCAACCATCTTCAAACCTTCCCTCAAAGCACTCAGAGTTTCTCGTACTTGAGCGAATCGAATCTTGTATACCCGATTCCTGTTTACGGCACAGGATCCAATTGGACGCTCGATACAGCCGCAGAGGCGCTGGTTGCGAACATTCATGCGGGCACCTATGGTACGTACCGGCAAACAGCGACGTCAACGGCGGTAAGCGCAACCTCGATCCAAAATTATGGGGGATCGCCCGAATATGCCCCCTATCTCGCTTTCGACGACAACCCGGGCACACAATGGATCACCCAAGCGGTGCTCACGAACACGGCCGACGCCTCACCCGCTCCTTCGCTCACGGTTGCGCTCGGTGCGCCCATAAGGCTTCATTCGTACGCCATCACCCTGCGCACAGCAAGCGGTTATTTGGCGCAGTCACCCATCAAGTGGCGCATCTATGGGCTCGCGACGTCGAGCGATTCAGGGACTCTTTTACATACCGAGACGCTTGCCATCAGCGCTTGGACACAGCCTGGACAGACACGAGTATTCACAGTGCCCAACGCATCCATGCAGTCACAATACCCCATCTTCCGATTCGAATTTCTGCGCACAGTTGGCACCAACTACTTGGCAATTTCTAAACTACAACTTTATGACAAGTTTGAGGCGACCGTGAGTGTTTCACACCACGATCACCTCCGTAAGATCATTCATTCTTCTGGAAACTTCACGGATCACTCCATCGAGACCGTTGCGAGTCCGTCGCTCGAGTTGCCATCTTCGAATTTGCAGGTGCGCCTCGAAGCCGCCAGCTTCTTGCAATATCCGTCGATTCAGACCCTCGCAGCAGCGGCTGTGGCGACGGACGTGAGTGTTGCCGTTCGGCATTGGGATGGAGGCATTCTTACAGACACTCAAAAGCTGTTCCTTTCAAGCAATGCGGCTTACGTCCAGTTTGATGCCACGAGCAACCAATACGGCCAGCTCCCTACATTCACACTGGCCAGTTCTTGGATGATTGCGGCACACGTGTATCTGCCGGCCCAGTCGGTGCAGGAAGGGCAGTCGATGACCCTCTTTGATCTCGGAAATTCCTACAACGTGGATTCGGTGCGGCTCACACTCGCTGCAGATGGCACAGCAACGGCGACGTTGTACAGCGCCGCCGCTGTGCGCTTTGCCGTAATGACCTCGTCGGCTGCGATCACATCACTGATTCCTCGAAACGAATGGATTGTGCTGTCACTCCTGAAAGAGTCGAATCAACTGAAACTGGCCCTAACGACGGCCACGGGCTCGCACGTCATCGCCACCGCGACGCTGCCGAGCTCGCCGAGCTTGTCAACAACGCTGTCACGAACCGCGGCGCTCATCGGTGCTGCCCATGCAGCGGGGGGCGCCGGCACCGTCGCAACACCCGCCACCGTGCGCATGGGTGGCTTCTATGTGTATAGCCCCATCCTGCCAGACAACCTGATTATTCTCTTGTATAAATACTTGCTGACTGCAAACAAATCGCGTCAACTCGTTGGCCACTCCTCGCTGGCTGAGTCGTATACAGAATCCAATCGCTTGAATGCGGTTTCGTCAGAGAAGATCGGCGATGGAGGGGGTGGGCTGCCGAGCCGCTACCACTTCAGCTATCCCGCGGGCTTTTTGAGACTGGATCAGAAACACTTGGGATCCGTCGAGCTCATGGACACGCTCACTGTGCATGAATCCATCACCGTTCATGATCAGGTGTCTACCAGTAATCTGCGCGTATTTAACACACTTACTGCCACCAATCTCAATTACCTCAGCGACCTCTTCTATAACAATGACTCGCTTCAAGTTCGCGCCACTCTCCAGCCCCAGCCAGTGATTGAGACGCTCCAGGTCACCACAGCAACACTATTAACGCGCGAGTTTGTGGTCGATGGAATTTTCACATTCAACCCCGCTAAGGCCGTCATTTGCGTCAATGGTATTAAATTAGCCTACTTGTCAGCGTCCATCTATGACTACAGTATAACGGCCGTCCCCAACTATAATGAGACGCGCACCTATGTGACGGTCAGCTTTACCCAACCCATCCTACAAGGCGACGTCGTGGACTTAATGTTGTGGCCGGACTTGCTCACGGAAGACGCCCAACATCGCCCGGGCATTCTTGTGCAAAACATCGACGTCAATCCGTCGCAATGGTCGTTCGATTACGCAACCAGCAATGTGTATTATACGGCAGGCAACATCGGTATAGGCACCTCAGCGCCACGCGCTGGGCTTGACATCCGCGCTCCGGTGGCGGATCCGGAGCGCGCTCTCCTTAGGTTTAACACGCAAAACACGATACCATGGGCGTTCCACGAGTCGGGCACATTGAAGTTCCAGTCGGAAGACTTGGGGGCGACGTTTGTCGTCCAGAACAATCTGAGCGAAGCGATCGCTACATTCCAAGGGCGCGATGGTGCTATGATTGCCACCAACCGTGTGGGCATCGCCACAGCGGCGCCGCGCTCGACGCTGCATGTGCACGGCGCCTCTGTCCTGGCGGGAGCGGTCGCAGTGAATACGGCTGAGGTGCTGCCGGGTACGGCGCTGTACGTGTCGGGGGATGTCACCTCCAGTGGCACCATCACCGCTTCAAATTTAAATATTTTAGGAACGTTTGCGACCGTGAACACAGAGGTTCGCTCCGCAGATGAGCTTGTTCTGGTGAATACGGGGTCGGCAACTACTTTGCAGGTGGTGCAGACAGGTGCGCAGCCGATTGCCGAATTCTTGTATGGCCCAGATTGCAACCTTCCGGCGTTGTACATCGCGCAAAACGGTTGGGTGGGTGTTGGTCGTTCGAACCCGGAATACGCGCTCGATGTGGCTGGCACAGTACGTGCGAACATCTTTGTGGGCGATGGTAGTTTGCTGTCGAATGTCCAGTTTTCACAGTGGACGACGGCAGGCGATGCCGCGTCTGTTTACATTTTAAACAAAGACATTGGCATTGGAACCGCCGCGCCTAGGGCAGACTTGGATGTGGTTGGCACGGTTCGCGCCGACTATTTTGTGGGGGATGGAAGTCTGCTCTCCAACATCCGCTCTTCGCAGTGGGCGAATGCAGTTGATGCAGCCACAATCTATGTGATCAACAGCAACGTTGGGATTGGAACGACGGCGCCTGCCGCCGAGCTGGACGTGGTCGGCACAGTTCGCGCAGACTATTTCGTGGGCGACGGAAGCCAGCTCTTAAACATCAACGCATCGCAATGGACGACCTCAACGGAGGTACCAGCGGTCTACATCTCGGATAAAAGCATTGGTATCGGCACGACTACGCCCGCGGCGGAACTCGATGTAGTCGGGACGGTGCGCGCGGACTACTTTGTGGGCGACGGCAGCCAGCTCTCAAACATCAACGCATCGCAATGGACGACAGGATCCGGGATCGGTGCCTCGAATTCGATTCACATCTTAGACACGGTGGTTGGAATTGGAACGACCGCGCCTGCAGCAGAGCTGGATGTCCGCGGCGACATCTATTTCACAGGGAATTTGTATCAAAATGGCGCACTCTTTGAGCCGGGATCCAGTGGCGCCGTCTATGGAACATCGCGCATTACACGCCATGTGTTTGGCGATTTCCTCGTGACCGAGTTGAACGCGCGGTATGTCGGTGTCCGTATGACGTGGGAGAACGAAACCATGAGCGAAACCAGTAAGATTCATGTAAGTGGTAAATGCAGTATTGCAGGAAACGACGACGAGAATGCGTATCGCCGGTTCGAAAGCATTGTGCATTGCAAAAATGATATCGCGCTCGAAAAGCCCAAGTTGGTGGTCAATACGGAGACCGCAGGCTCCTACACCGCTGCATTCACGGGCTTGACTCATGACATTGTTCGTGCCAGCTCCAATGCCGTGGATGTGCGCGTAAAATGGTCAAGCACCTATGTGCCCTATGTGACCAACTTGATGGTTGAGGCCATCGCCCCGGTGAGCTTGGGCAGTATTTCTTTCAGTAATATTCATGGCTACGACGTATAACAAAACATGGTAGCAATCCCAAGCAGCGTGAAAAAGAGTGTCATGGCAAAGCCGAACGCGTGACGCTCCACGATGAGTTCTGCGAGGCGTTGGCGCTCCACATACGTGTTTTGGGAGTCATCGTCGGAGTATTCCGGGATGTGTGCCATCTGCGTGTTGCTATCCGTCTCGCTGCCGGAGTCACTTGCAGTGGGGCTCGTGCGTTCGTCGTCAGCGTATGCGTCCGCGTCAGCGTCAGCGTCGGTGACCGGTTCTTCCGATGGCGCGTCTGGGCGGCTCCATAGATCATATTTGCTGGGCGCCAGCATATTCCGGACGACGTCTTTGCTCGTACCAAGCTCGTCGGCAAGTTGTTGAAGGGTACCACATGATGCAAATTTGCGCACCAAAAGGTTACGGATTGCGTGTCGAACGGCATGTTTGCTGCGGCCGAGCGCACGCGTCATTTTTTCGATGCGAAAGCCATTCGCATGCATGATTTCAAGGTCTTCAATATCTTCCTGAGACCAGTACATGGTCGCGACGGTGACGACGCTCTTTACTTATATGCTCTACTTCGCCTTAACTGATTTGCTTGCTTTCTTGGGGGCGCGCTTCTTCGCTCCGCCAGCAGTGGCATACAGATCCGGCAGCAGTGTATTCTCGCCACTGATGGGCTCATTGGTGGCCGCGCCTGCACCAAACGGCGTGGTCAGCGCCGCCTTCATTCCAGTCGATTGTTCGGCGCCCATAGTCATCGGGTCGCGCACCTGCAGCAAATTGCCCACGTTCATGACGTCTTGCATGTTGCCACCGCGCTGGCCCCGCTTACTGCTACGCGGGCTGCTGGTCGCTTTGGGCGTTACTTGTAATTTCGCCAGCATTTTGCGGATGTTTGCCATGAGAACTTTCTCTTCCGCCGTGAGCTTGGGGGGTGTCTTTGGCGCTTTCCATTCTGTGAAGGCTTGCATGTCGGCTTCCTTGATGCTCTGCTTCTTTGCTGTCGAGGAGCGCGGAGTATTGTTAGGCATTCTACAGAAAAAGAACATTCTTTTTTGCTATCACGGCAATGCTCCCGATCGTGCAGATGGATCGAAGTTTGCGACGTTGGATGCGTGTGGGAAATGCGGTGCTTTCAGCCCGTCGCGACTAAAGTTCCGCAGAATGGTCAGCATACGGTCGGACAGTGCATGGAACCGCCGGACATTGTTGCGGAGTGTGTCGTACGGCTGGATTCCATAGGTGTGGCGAAGTTTGGTCGGAACGACCAGGTACATGCTATAAAGGATCTCGAGAACAGCGTCGCGCAGATCCACGAAGACCGGGACACCCATTCGGACAGGCGTGCGTTGCGCAAGCACGTAGGCATAGACCTTTTGCAATTTGTCCATGTGGATGATCATGTCTTGATAGCGCGCTTTGTCGAAGATGTTCACAAAATCGAGATCGTTGATAATTTCCACCAGTTCGCGATTACCAACAACATACTTGAGACCTTGACGCGGAATGCGGCCGACTTCAAAGACGTCGCTCATGACGGCGTTGGCACCGCCGTTCTTAGCGGCACGTTCCTGGATGGCGCGCTTGAAGCTGAATTGCGCCAGCGCAGAGGTCTCGGCAGCCTTTGCTTTTTGGTCTAGGTATCCCCATGCAAACCATGCCCACAGGGTAACAACGACCAGCCCGACCAGAACTTCGGTTTGCGCCGCGCGCATGAAATAGAACGCAACGCACCCCATGGCGACGAATGCCCATAGGTCATCTTGTACCATTGGCGTGGCTGCAGCTACGCTCCCCTGCTCTCCTTGGCGAAAATATTCAACCCAAAAATTTGAGTCAGTTTGCCGCCAAAACATATGTTGTCTTCAATCATGCAGAAAGCAGTGGAAGCCGGTATCATTGATCACGTGGCTGCGAAGCACATTCGCACCACAGTATGTCATCAGGTCAAGTGGCTGACCAACAAAGTCCTTCATGGCACCTATAAGACCCACGACGACGATGACCCAACCATGGTATGCATGTTCAACTCGGTGCTCGCCAAGCGGAATATCCAGGTATCCATGAACGACATTCGCGAGTGCGATCGTGTAAAGAAAAGCATCAGTCAAAACCTGGGCAATCTGTGGCAAAGGATCCTTGGGAACGCCCCGGGGTGGCGGGATCTTGCGATCGGGGACGTGAGTGGGTGCGATATCATGCATGAGGAAAAGAAGATTTACATCGAAGTCAAGAACAAGTACAATACCATGAACAGCTCGTCTGAGGAAAGCACCATCAAAAAGCTGCTGCGGCAAAAAGAAAAAGGGTATGCGGCCTACGTGGGGATCATCAATGGGAAGCCAGGTGCCTATGGGGGCGGCACGCAGCGCAAAACAAAGGGTGGGATCGAATGGCTTTACGGGCGCGATCTGTTCCAGGTCGTGTATGGTGCAGATGTCATGGAATATGTCATGGAAGAAGTCCGCAACGAATTTGCGGCGCAGCTTCAGACTCCGAGCACGTAACGCTTGAGAGCTTTTCCTACATGATACCCCAGCTCAACAGGCACCGCGTTACCTATTTGTCGATACTGGCTTCCCATCGAGCCTTTGAAGACATATTCATCCGGGAAGCTTTGGATGCGCGCATATTCGCGCACGGTGAGCGGCCGTGTTTCCTCGGGGTGACAGCGCTCTGTTTGTTTCTGACAAGGACTGGTCGTGAGCGTTAGACTCGGTTCGTCCCATGCAAGTCGGCGCGCAATGCCGCGTTTTCCTCCGCCGCTGTGGATGGACTTGCCCATGTATTGTTTTTGCACTTCCTCTGGCAAATTGATCCAACAC
>Ga0255169_1000194_pt1 | contig 31916 bp, 56 predicted proteins | sample Atl_Miss_RepC_8d_FD_183179 | JGI IMG/M metagenome (GOLD analysis project Ga0255169, IMG submission 183179) | Freshwater microbial communities from Altamaha River, Georgia, United States - Atl_Miss_RepC_8d | ecosystem: Environmental > Aquatic > Freshwater > River | place: USA: Georgia | collected...
GATACTCTTTATACGATGAAGATTAGTGTTTGTTTACCAAAAAACTATATATTTATACATAAACCTTAAAACTAAAATTATGGGAACATTTTTAATTATTGTGGCTGTTCTTGCAATCGGAGCAACATTTGCATACTTTGGTATGAAATCTGGTAAGATTGAAGATAAGAACAACAACAACATTCCTGATGCTATCGAAGAAAAAATCGAAGAAGTAAAGGAAGTTGCAGTTAAAGTAAAGAAAGTAGCTGATAAAGCTAAGAAAGTTGCAAAAACTGTAGTTGTTGAAAAGAAGAAGCCAGCAGCAAAGAAGTCTAAGTAATCAATGAAGAACATCATATCCGAAATTTCTTCCATCCAAAAAGAACTAAAGGAAATCCAAAATCATATCTTCGCAAGTATTATTACTGAAGGAGTTGATGACCCTGGTATTCTTAAATGTATCTTTTTGGCTGGTGGACCGGGTAGTGGTAAATCTTACACAGCAAAAGAAATCTTTGGTGTGGGTAAAGCCGATTTAGATTCGGTTTCAGCAGGTGGACTTAAAATAGTAAGTTCAGATACTGCGTTTGAACAAGCTCTTAAAAAGAACGGAATCAATCCAAAAGATTTGGCAGATATTGAAGCAAATGACCCTAACTTCTGGGCTTTTATAGCTGGGGAGACTGGTGATTCAATTCGAAATCGTGCAAAATCTATCACACAAAAACAACAAGCTTTTTATGAAGCAGGACGTTTGGGTATGATTATAGATGGAACTGGTGATGAAGTTCTTAGTATAAGAAATAAAAAGACTAAAGCCGAAAGTTTAGGATATGATTGTTATATGATATTCGTAAACACATCTTTAGAAGTTGCGTTAAAAAGAAATTCTGAAAGAGGTAGAACACTAAATCCAGAAAGAGTAAAAGCTATATGGACTAAGTGTCAAGAAAATATGGGTAAGTTTCAGGGTATGTTTCATAATAATTTTATTATTGTGGATAATACTGAATATCAACCTGTAAATCGTTCAGTACAAAAACAAGTAGATGCATTTTTAAGAAAACCAATTCAAAACCCAATAGGAAAGAAATGGATATTGGGAGCAAGAACACTTAAAAAACATCTTAAATAGGTTACGTTACACTTTACAATAAAATGTAACAACAAATGGCAAAAGCTAAAGTAGGCGGTTCAACACAAAAAACCACTTTTGGAAAAAGAAAAGGTGGTAAAGCTGCTAAAACAACTAACAAACACGATAGAAAAGAGAAGAACTACAGAGGACAGGGTAGATAAATCGTAGGTTATGAAGAATGAGAAAGCTTATCTCAAAAAGTTTGTGTATAAAGAAATTGACGAAGAAGAATTATACATAAAAGAAAAGGTTAAAGCAAAGAAACAAACGAAACCAAAGAAGAAAGATTCCAAATCGCTAAAAGGTAAAACGAATTTTTCCGAAGATTGGGATTAAAATATAGAGTTATGAATAAATGGTTATGGCGAGCACTCGGCCTATTGTTTGTAGGTGGTGCTTACATCGGAGCTATTGTACCTGGCGTACCGATGACAACTTTCGTAGTATTAGCAGCGTGGGCATTCGCAAAGAGTTCGCCCGAATTAAATAAATGGCTGCATGAACATCCAACATTTGGACCTCACTTAATAAGATGGGAAAGTAAACGTATTTATCCAACAAAAGTAAAATGGATAATGTTAGTTTGTTGTATAGTTAGCTATACATTCTTATTGTTTACACTACACAAAATCGGAGCATTGATTGGAATAGCATTGTTTATGTTATTTTGGTTGGTATGGGCTTGGAGATTTCCGGGTTCAGAAGAAGAATATGAACGTAGAGTAAAAGCAGGAGAAAAAATTGGATGGAGAAAATAATTCTCAATGAAAAATATGGAAGATGTTACAATTATTATTCAAGGAAAACTTGAGCAAGAATCTTACGATTTTTATATAAAAAAATATGATAATTGTAAGGTTATAATTTCTACTTGGGTTGGATGTAATATAGATTTTTCCAATTTACCTAAAAACTTTAAAGTAATATTATCACCATTACCAATAGAAAGTGGTGACCAAAATATTAATTATCAAATAGTATCAACTCTTAATGCATTGGAAATGGTAACAACTAAATATGTTATCAAATTAAGAGGTGATGAATATTGGTCATATCCAGAAAATATTTATCAATCTATTAAATCATCTCCGGAAAAATTATGGAGTTCATCTGTATTTTTTAGAGCATGGCAATATGCTGAATATCACATATCAGACCATATAATGGCTGGTACTACAGATAATTTATTAATTTTATTTAAAGCTGCAAAGTTTAATTACGATAATAATAGATTAAATGTATCTAAATGGAAAGTGGATGGTAAATTTCATAAATACGTTAAAACACATGCTCCAGAAGAAAGATTAACTAAATCTTATTTGGAAGCCAAAGAACCACAACGATATGAAAAAGTTGATGGTAAGTTTTTAATGAAAGAGCACTTTGATATTTTAAATATAGATTTACTTAAACCTTATAAGATTAAAGCTAATCTTTTTAAAAAACAATGGAAAGATGATTTTGTACCTGAAAGAAATTTTAGTATATCAACTATTGACCAATTGTTTAGTGATGAACCATATAAAATACCAAATAAATGATATACATATCGCATAGAGGAAATATAGATGGTAAAAAGCCACATTTAGAAAACAAAACAGAATACATAGATACCGCTATTCAATTGGGATTTGATGTTGAAGTGGATGTTTGGTATATTGACGGTACGTGGTGGTTGGGGCATGATGGACCACAATATGAAATAGATTTAGATTGGTTAGATGATAGGAGCGATAGATTGTGGGTTCATTGTAAAAATAAACAAGCGGTTGAATATTTGGTAGAGAACGATTATGAAGCTGCAAATATCAATTGGTTTTGGCATGAGGAAGATACTATGACCTTAACATCATTTAATTATGTTTGGGCATACCCTGGTAAACAACCAATTAAGAAAAGTATAGCAGTAATGCCTGAAATGTATAAAGATGATATTTCACATTGTATTGGAATATGTTCAGATGTAATTGAAAAATATAAAAATGAAAGTAAGTAAATTAAAAGATATGTTTAGAGGTTGGGTTGTTGGCAACTTTGAACCATCTTTACATAAAACTGATGATTTTGAAGTAGCTGTAAAAAACTACAAAGTAGGTGATAAAGAAGAAAAACATTATCACAAAATAGCAACCGAAATAACTGTAATTGTTAGTGGTATGGTTTTGATGAATGGTGTTACATATAATGGTGGTGATATAATTACGATTGAACCGGGTTATGCAACCGATTTCGAAGCACTAACAGATGTAAGTACAACTGTTATTAAATTTCCATGTGTTAAAAATGATAAATATATAGTATGAAAGTAGCATTATGTTTTTCGGGCCATATGAGAGACCTAAGTGAAACAAAGAATTTTTGGACTGAATTGATTAAGAAGTATGATATAGATGTATATGCTTCATTTTGGGATATTGAAAATGCTGAATTGGGTGATACTATAAAAGAATTTGAAAAAGTGTATTCACCAAAAAGATTGGAAGTTGAAAGCTATGATATATTCAAACAAACAACGCAAGATTTAGCATCAATGAATATAGAATCCCCTAATAATATATCTGAATTATTTCAAAATACATCAAAGGCATTTGGACAATTATCAATGTACTACAAAGTATGGAGATGTAATATGTTATCTAAACAATTGGGTATTGAATATGATTTGATAATTAGGGCTAGAATAGATACGTTGTTAGATGAGAATTTTGAACTACAACTAAATGGTATGTTAAATGTACCAATGGGGTCTAATAATTGTCCATCGTTTCCACAATCAGATGGTATTAATGATTGTATAGCATATGGAAACCCAACTATAATGGATTACTATGCATTTATATATCTAAGAATGATGGAATATTTAAAAGCCGGTCATTATTTATTTCCACCTGAACATTTTTTAGCTGTACATTTTAGTAAAATAAAAGTTCAAATAAGATACTTTCCGTATTATATGATGATTACTAGAAAATCAAAAGGTACTCCGCATGAAATTTATAATAACTTCATAAATCCACCAGAAGAAAGTTTCAGATGGAGTGATTCGATAGAATTTACACCAGACCCAAATTATACTTTTAATAAAGAAATGAAAAACGATTTTATCGTTTAATTCATTAATGATATATTTAATTGAAAATATAGCATTATGAATATAGAAAACAAAATCAAAGACGTAATAGATATGTTAGAAGATGCTATTGCATTTGAAGATTGGAGAAATGTAGAAAATGCAAGAAAAGAATTAACATTTCTATTTGAAGAAATAGAATCATCATTTCCATTAGATGAATGGGATGAAGATGTTGAAGATTTTAAATAATTGTTTTGGAAAAAAAGAAAATTTTAATTACGGGATTTCCGCATACTGGTACTACTATTCTTAGGTCTAAATTTGGTGAATGTTATGATACTCACGAAGTTTTAACGGAGTGTGATATAATACACCCAAGAATAATATCGGATTCTGGTAATAAAAAAAATATATTAATTAAATCCCCCGTACTCCCATTAGAAATAAGAAAGCATGGAGTTGAGTGTGAAATGTATAAAGATTTTTATATTATTTTCACAAATAGAAATCCTTGGAATTTATTTACATCAATTATTAAAAGAGGATATGACCCATTATGTGGGTGTAGAGACCATTTTAAATCAGAATATTACCACACAATTGAAGAATATATTGTTGCTTGTAAAAGATTTTTAGAAGCTAGTAATTCATCAAATAAAAATTTATTTACCATAAAGTATGAAGATTTTTTTGAAGATGATGGTATTAACTTAAAAAATATAATGAATTCTATTGGACTTGAATTTGATGAAGATATTTTTAGAAAAAAAACAAAAGATTACAAAATAGATTATAGAGCACACATACCTTCTGAAAAGCCATCCAATCCAAAACAAAATGAAGAATTAAGAAATTGGCAAATAAATCAACCATTTCAAAATATGAATTCCGAAGTAGATATACCAGAAGAACTCAATAAAATACTATCAGAATCCCCTATAATTAAGGAATTGGGATATACTGACCCACGTATTAAATAAATCCATAATACATAACTGATTGATTTTCAATGACTTATAAAAAAGTTTGAAAAATCCATTGCCAATTCGGATATTTTTTGTATATTTGTATGTAATCAAATTTCAAAAACAAAACCCCTTATATATGAGTTGGTACACAGACTTTAAGACAGGTACTAAAGACCACATCGCTAAAGGTAGTGGTAAAAAATCCAAAAGTAAATCTTATTCTTATGGAGCATCCTCTTGGTGGATGGATGATTGGGATTATTCCCCAGCGGTTTATTCTTCATACTCTAAAAAAGAGATTGAAAGTAAAAACCTTTATAAGATGGCCGCACATCGTAGAGCTATCGCTAACTTCGTAAACATTGTAACAGGTCAATCTATACCTGTAAAGTTCTCAACCAAAGGTGATTCATATACTGATGGTAAGACCGTAACTATTTCCGCTAAGATTGTTGAACCTAATGAGTTTGACCCGGCGGTGGGTTTGGCATTGCACGAAGGTTCACACATTAAACTTTCTGATTTCAACCTATTGAGAGAATTGGAAGTAGCAATTCATCGTAAGTTAGGTGATGCTAAGTTCAAAGAGTTAGCAGAAATTTCAAAGGTTAAGAATTTGACTGGTTGGCAGTATGTAGTAAAAGATATTCTTAACTATGTAGAAGATAGAAGGATTGATAACTACATTTACAAATCAGCACCTGGTTATAGAGATTACTATCGTGCTATGTATGATAAGTACTTCAATGACCCTTCTATTGATAAGGGTATGAAATCGGATGAATTTACTGATGAGACATTTGAATCTTATATGTTCCGATTGATTAATCTACATTCAACATTCAGTAAACCAAATGCCCTTAAAGAGTTACCTACAATTGCTCGTATCATTAAGTTGAATGAAATTAGTAGATTGAAAACAACGGATGATGCGCTTAGTATTGCATTGGAAGTCTTTGAAGTTATCCTAAAAGCTATCGAACCAATTACTAATTCAAACCAAAATGGTAATGGTAAAGGTCAGACCGGACAAGGTAGTGGTGCTGGTTCACCGCAAGCTGGTGAAGGTGAGCAAGAAGCAGGTGAAGATGATATTGATGTTGACATGAATGGTAGTGATGGTATGGGTGATGTTGAAACTGATTTAGACGATAATGGTGAAGGTGATGATAGTGGTAGTGGTATTGCGGCTGAAGGACAAGGTTTGAAAGGTAAGATAAAGATTACTCCCGGTAATGGTAATGGTAAACCAGGTAAAGGCAAACTTTCACAAAGACAGATTGATATTATCCGTAAGAAGATTGAGAAACAAAAAGAGTTCTTACGTGGACAGATTAAGAAAAGTAAAGTTACCCAATCAGAACAAAACCAATTAAGTAACATTGAACAAAGTGGTGCTGAATTGAAAGTTGTTGGACAGACATACACAACTAGATATGGTGGAACTACAAAAGGTATTGAGTGTGTAGTAGTGAAGAAGATGACACGTTCTTTAATGGAGCAATCAAACTTCCCACTAACTTCACAAAGATATTCATCTAAGCCCGAAGAAGATACACTATATTCTCAATACGAAAACGAAGTATTGGAAGGTATTCGTATTGGTACTTTGTTAGGTAAGAAGTTGCAAGTTAGAGGTGAGAGTAGAGATACTGTATTTAACCGCCAGCTTGTGGGTAAGTTAGATAAACGAATGGTATCAGCTTTGGGTTATGGTAATGAGCACGTTTTCTTTACTAAGGAAACTGACCAATTCAAAAAAGCTAACCTACATATTTCGGTAGATGCTTCTGGTTCAATGGGTGGTAGTAAATGGAAGAAAACAATGATGAACATTGTAGCATTGGCTAAGGCTGTGGATATGATTCCTAACCTTTCAATTCAGATTTCATTTCGTACAACTACAAATGAACTTCCTTATGTTGTTATCGCTTATGATAGTAGAACTGATAAGTTTATGAAAGTGAAACAATTGTTCAAATACTTAACACCGGGTGGAACTACACCTGAAGGATTGTGTTTTGAGGCAATTATGAAAAATATGGTTGGTAGTACAACTGATATGGATAGTTACTTCCTAAACATTTCCGATGGTGAACCATACTTCCACGGAAAGGATATGAATTATAGTGGTGATTCGGCAGCATCACATACATACAAAATGGTGAAGATGATTGAAGGTATGGGTATCAAAGTATTGAGTTACTTTGTGGCGGATGGTAATTATGGTGAAGAAAGTAGCTCGGGCTATACATTCAAAAAATCGTATGGTAAAGCAGCATCATTCATCAACGTTACTAATGTAAATGAAGTGACCCGTACAATGAATAAACTATTTATGGAAAAAGCATAACTGATTGATTATCAATGAGTTAGGAAAACACTCCTAACTCGTTGATTTTCAACCATTTATAAACGAAAAAAAGATTTGGTAATTTCAGGAACATTTCGTATCTTTACTATGTTCGATTGAGAAACCAATTGAGATATTTTATTATTAATTATTATAAACCCCTTAGTTATGAAAAGTTCTAAAAAGGACAAGGTAGTAAGCCAGATTTTCAAAGTAGTGAAAGTTGGCACACATTTTAAACTTGCTAACACTACCGGCAAGATTGTAGGTACTAACGGTATTAGTACTGGTACTCGTAAAAAAGCTTATGAAGCTGGTAAAGCACTTCGTAAAGTAGTTGGTAAAGGTGGAAAGATTTCCTACCGATTAACCGAAATGGCTGAATTTGAAAACTTAGTTGCTCCACTAAAGAGTAACGCCGAAGTGAATGTTGAAAAGTTAGATAATCACAAAGAGATTACTGACTTCATTCATACCGAATCGGTTAAACTTAAACCTGAAGGATTGGTTATTTCTGACCTTAAATGGAAGTACCTTATTCGTTCAGCTGTGAGAGCTAAAAATATTATGATGACTGGACCTGCTGGTTGTGGTAAAACAATGGCAGCTAAAGCTCTTACCAAAGGATTGAAAAGACCTGATTTCTATTTCAACCTTGGTGCAACGCAAGATGCTAGAGCAACGTTGATTGGTAATACCCACTTCGATAGTAAGAAAGGTACATTCTTCTCTGACTCCGCTTTCGTTAAAGCAATCAAAACTCCAAACGCTGTTATCTTATTGGATGAGTTGAGTAGAGCACATCCTGACGCTTGGAATATCCTTATGACTGTATTGGATTTGGGACAACGTTATCTTCGTTTAGATGAAGCTGAAGGTTCACCTGTTGTGAATGTAGCTGAAGGTGTGACATTTATCGCTACCGCGAATATTGGTGGTGAATATACTTCAACTCGTGTTCTTGACCGTGCTATCTTAGACCGTTTCACAACAATTGAGATGGATGTATTGAACGATGAGCAAGAGATGAACTTATTGAAGTATATGTATCCTACTGTGAATGAAGATGATTTGAAAGCAGTTGCTGAGATTTCCCACCACACTCGTGAAGTAAGTAAAGGTGGTGATGGTAAGTTGAGTACTGGTATTTCAACTCGTGCTAGTGTAGAAACGGCTGGGTTGTTATATGATGGATTCAGCTTGTTTGAAGCAGCTGAGATTTCAATGTTCCCATTCTTTTCAAACGATGGTGGTCCTGATAGTGAGAGAACTTATGTGAAGCAATTGGTTCAAAAGTATGTAAAGGATGATAAGGCTGATGAGGCATTATTTACCGAACCAACTGATGATGATAGTGAGAAGATTGTTTGGTAATTTAAGGGGTTAAATCCAAACATACGGTGGGTGGCTTCGGCCATCCACCATTTTTTGTAAATCCCAAAACGTAATTTATGTTAAAGAAAGCAAATGAAAATGAGGTAATTGATTCCTTTGAAAAAAAGAAAAGGATTAGAGATGCTGCTAAATACTATGGCCTGTTTTTAGAATCATTAGGATTTGATTATGAAGCTGACCCACAAACAATAGAAACTCCTATGAGGGTAGCTAAAGCTTGGGTAGATGATTTAGTTAGAGGTAGTATGAGTGAACCACCAAACATAACTACATTCCCAAATGAGGAAGGCTATGATGGTATTGTTATTCAGACTGGTATTAAAGTGAACTCAATGTGTGCACATCATAACTTACCTTTCTATGGATATGCAGCTGTAGCTTATCTTCCTGAAAAGAATGTAATTGGATTGAGTAAGTTGAATAGAGTGGTAGATTGGTTTAGTAGAAGGCCACAAATGCAAGAATCATTAACTGCTCAAATACATAAGTTCCTAAGTGATAAGTTGGAATGTGAGAGTGTAGCTGTATCAATTAGTGGACATCACCTTTGTTGTGGTATGAGAGGTATCCAACATCCGGATTCCCTAATGACTACAAACAAATTTAGTGGAAGGTTTTTGGATAGTGATAATTTGATTAGAGAAGAATTTATGAACGCAATTAAAATGAATAAATTAAATTAATAGTATGAAAGTAGGTTTAAGTTTATTAAGTCAGGTGAGGTCATTCATCGGATTTGAAATTGGGAATGGTGGTTATTTAACTAAAGATAAAAACGGATTTCCTGTCTTAGTCAGAACTATTGATTTATGTTTAGGATTTCTTTTTGGATGGATTTCGGTTTCATTCAAAAGTGGAAGGGTAGTCAGTTTGGACGAGATAAATAGAAATTTGAGAGAAGATGTAATTAACGGTAAAAACATTGGAACAAATGAATAAAGACACAACAAAAGAGTGGATGGATAAGTTAGTAAAGAACTATCGCATACCAGAAGAACAATCAAAAGAAAAGAAAGAGCCGGTTCGTATCTTAAAAGAATCCCAACTTCGTATCATTATGGAGAGGGATAAAAAAGATTTGGATAAGAAAAAATAATTTTGTATATTTGTATAAATTAATTAATATGAAAACATTTAAAGATTTGGAATTCAAATCGCATCCTAACCACTTGGGTGGTGTTCAAGCCCTTATCGAATTTGAAAACGGATATGGTGCTAGTGTAGTTAAAACGCCTTATACCTATGGTGGTGATAAGGGATTGTATGAGTTGGCTGTATTTGGTAAGGATGGACACATAACATACGATACTCCGATTACCAATGATGTGATTGGGTATTTAAGACCACAGGATGTAACCGATGTAATGGAAAAAATTCAACAATTATAGTATGAGATTCGCAGGAACTAAAAGGCAACAATATACAACGGAAAGAGTTCGTAAAATGCGAATGGAAAGAGCTCTTGTTAAGGCTAAGAAAGATGGTGTAAGTGATTCACAAGTCCAACACTACTTAGGACAACTTCAAGCAGCGGGTCATATGAAAGTAAATGGATTCAGAAGTATGAATGTTGAGCAGAATGTATTAGCCGATGCCTTTTCTAAATCATTGGACATGACAGGTGTTACCAAAACAATTAAGTTGGAATACGAATTGTACAACGCCAAAGGTATGGATGATAAACCACATTTTTCAGGCTATCTTCGTTCAGCATCGGAAGTAGATAAACAATATCAATTAAAAGGATGGTTCAATGAAGATGGAACAATCAGACTTGAACTTGTAAAATAAAATAGTATGAGTTACAACAAATTCAGATGGTGGACTAAGGGTAGACCTAATAAACCACTTAAAGCTGAAGCACCCCTATTGTTGAAGATACGAAATGGTGATTTTGATTATTCGTATATGTTTAGTGAGGCTAATGAAATGAGAGCTACTTCACAAAAAACATACGAACAGGCATACAAAAACTATGGTGGTACTGACCAAAAGAATAGAGAACAGGCCGCATTGGAAGCTAGTAGAATGAAAAGGGTGAAAGCTATTAAGTTAGAATTGGAAGCCGCTAGAGATGAGGAAATGATATTGTGGAAGTTGAGGATGGAATTAAAGAAGGAATTTGGAAAGGATTTGTGGGATAAAGCAATGGAAAGACAAAGAGGAAAGGGGACATTGGAAGACTTATACGAATGGTATCGTAAGAATAGCAAGGTTAAAAACCCACAATCTATTCAGGATATTCAGTTGAGAAAACCGAATACCAAAGGATTGGAATACTTATTCTAAAAGATACAATATGGAACAATTAATTAAATTAGAATCTATTAATGTATGGGCTGGTTCATTGGGTATTATGAATTGTGATGATGCTGGATTGCCAATATTAGAAGAATCTAAAAGCTGGGACACAATTGAGCCCGAATGGTTTCAACATTTATCCGTAGAAGATAAAGAAAAAGTAAACTCTATTATTAACAATAAAAACAACTAAAAAACACAGGTTATGGAAATCGTAAAGAGTAGATTCGGACAGGAAAGAAGTATTGAAAGAATCAATCTAAACAAAGTTAGAGTATTGGGAGAATCACAATTTGTTCGCCGTTCAACAAATAAAAATGGAGACATTACCTTATTTGATTTTGAAGGTGGACCGGCTTACACATTGGGTGGTAAGTTGTATTTTGAAAAAATGAATTGGAAGATTAGAGGAATAGAACCGATGGAAAGCGGATATAAAGACCTTTATGAGGTTAATTTGACTATAGAACCACTTTATTAATGGATATATTAGACCCAAAACAGCAAGAGGAATTGGATAGGCTAAATCAAGCCTTAGTTTCCCAATCCCTTCAGCCGGAAGATAGAAAATTACTTAATCGTAAAATATTCAATCCACAAACAGGTGAATTGCAATTATTTGTAGATAATGGTAAGGGTGGTGTAAAGATGGCTAGTATAAATCTATTCGGTGATTAACCAACGAATCCGAAGGATGAGTCGTTAGGGAAAATTTTTTGATAGTATGGAATACAAAGGATGTATTGTTGTACAAGGTAAAACAAATTTAGAAGCCTTGCCCAAAATAAAAAAATGTTTTGAGGGGTATCAATTAATACATTCCTGTTGGGAAGGTGATGATATGAGATTTTATGATTCATCCGATATCATAATCAAAAACGAAATACCATCATATCCTGGGCCTGGCAATTTCTATTTACAACGAAAGAGTACGATAGAAGGAATGAAAATGGCTTTGAGTTTGGGATGGAATAGGGCTCTTAAATGGAGAAGTGATATGTGGTGTACTGATGGTGATGGGTTGATGAAGTTGTTCGATGGTGATAGTTTGAATTTATATTTTTGGATTAGGCATTTGGATGGGTATATAACCGATTTTTTTATGGAAGGTGAAATCGGAGATATAATAACTCTATTTGATACGGATTTACCCCAACATAAATGGAATTACCCTGAGTTTGGAATAACCCTACAATTTTTTAGAAATGGGTTTGATAAGAAGGGTAGATTTATGGGAAGGGGCTTGGGTGATGGATGTGATATTTTTTGGGAAAAGAATAAGTGTTGGATGTCCCAAAACAAAACCGATGATTGGTATGAGGATTCTCTACCCGATAATTGGAAAAATTGGATTCCTACCAGAAAAGGAAAACCAATAAATCTATTTGAATAATATTTAAGGGTATGAAACTTATACTCTTAAAAATACAAGCCATTATAGTAGCCTTTGGATTGGCAATGTGGGATTACTATAAGAATGGTGGTAATAGAATGTGGTAAACAAAAACTAAATAATATGGCATACGGAGAAAAGGTAATAGACCATTATCAAAACCCCCGTAATGTTGGTACGTTGGATAAGAGTAAACCAACAGTGGGGACTGGGTTAGTTGGAGCACCCGAATGTGGTGATGTAATGAGGCTCCAAATAGAAATAGAAGATGGAATCATAACCGATGCGAAGTTTAAAACGTTTGGATGTGGTTCAGCAATCGCAGCATCATCCCTAGCAACTGAATGGTTGAAAGGTAAGAGTGTAGAAGATGCGGCTAAGTTAGATAATATGGATTTGGTAGAGGAATTGAACCTACCACCTGTAAAGATACATTGTTCGGTACTTGCTCAAGATGCAGTTCAAGCCGCTATCAATGATTATAGAACAAAGAATGGTTTAGAGCCATTAAAATTTGAAGAAAAATTACATTAATTATGTTACAATTTATTAAAAAGAATTATTCTAAGATAGGGATGAGTTTTTCCCTAATTATGTTAGTTATCTGCTGGTTTCAACAAAAGGAGTTAAACGAATTGAGAACTAAGGTTTCTTTAATCCCACCTACCGTTGATACTACATATTTGGGTGGTGGTGATATAATGAAGGCACAATTAATTGATTCTCTACAAAACGAATTGTTTAATGAAAAAACAAATGTTGGCCGATACGAAGTTGCTTTGGAATTGTTTAAAGAGAAAAACAAAAAGGGAGCAGATGAGTTTGAATTAATTCTATCAACACAAACTGAATAGTATGGTAACATTATCCCCTAAAGCCTTAAATCACGTATTAGAACTGATGGTAGATGGTGGGATAACACCTGATACACATAACTTACGAGTTGGTGTGAAGGGTGGTGGATGTTCAGGTCTTTCTTATGTAATGGATTTTGATGATAAGATAGAACCAACTGATGAGGTAGTAGAAGTTGATGCGGGGTTGAAAGTGGTAATTGATAGAAAGAGTTTACTTTATTTATACGGCACACAATTAACATATTCAGATGGATTAAATGGTAAAGGATTCCAATGGGAAAATCCAAACGCTAGTAGGACATGTGGATGTGGTGAAAGTTTTTCACTATGATAAAAAATTGGATTATAAAAGGATTAGCAATGATTTTGATGTTGATAGTTTTAATTATCACATTACCTTTTGCTATATTTTGGAATGTAATTTTATTAATAGATTTGATATTGGTTAATATTAATCGTAGAACTAAAGCCGGTATAAAAGAAGTGAAAAAATCGGATGAGTACAAATAGTCATACTTATATGGGTAAAAAACCTAATAAGATGGCACTAACTAAGAAACAAAAGAGTAAAAAGAACCGAAACCGAATGGCCAAAAAAAGTAGAGCACAGCTCTATGCAAAGGGGCTATTTGGGAAGAAATCCTAACGGTCAATAAAGAATATTCAAAGGCTTGCATGCCATGCGGGAGACACCCTTAAAATTGCTCTAAAAGCGTTTTAAGACACCCTATAACCCATTGAAAATCAACCAATTATAACGTGTTGAAAATCAATGGGTTATTTATTTGATTTATTCAAAAAAAATTCGTATATTTGTATAAACAAAATAAGTTATGAGACGTAAGATAATATTCATAGATGTTGATGGACCTTTAGCATGGGGAACATGGGGTGATGGTAGAGTTCAATTGAATTGTGGCTCTGAATTATTTAAGATGCCATACCCTTGGGTGGAAGAAGATTGTCAAGCCCTTCGTAAGATTTTGGATGAGAGTAATGCTAAAATGGTATTGAGTTCAGATTGGAAAAAGCATTTTAGTTTCAGACAAATGAAAACTATATTTGAACATTATGGGATACCCGGTCATCTTTTGGTGGATATAACTACACATCAGGACTTATGGATGAAGATGAGCCGTCCTTCAATTGATTGGGAACGTGCGGCTGAAATCCGTAAGTGGGTTAAGGATAATAAAATTTCCAATTGGATTGCTATTGATGATTTGAATCTTAAAAGAGAATTTAAATGGATGGACATTCCACAATGGAGACATGTTCAGGTTGATGGTGATTTTGGACAGGGTGGTAGATTAAGAGACAAGATAGATGAATGTATTACTAAACTAAACCGATAAAAATGAATACAGCAAAGAAGCTTATTGAAGAATTAGAAATTAACGAGTTAGATGAATTGCCGGAAGATATTGTAGAAGCAATTAAAGAAGCTGAGGTTTCTTATGGTAAATCGGAAAGTGCAAGTGAATTACCATCGGGCCAACCATATCGTCTTTCGGATGCGGATGACTTTCCTTTTGGTACTTACATTCAGAATAAGACCGGAAGGATTATATCAAAACATTTCCGAATGAGTGATGAGTATTTTGTGAAGCAAGATAAAGGAATGGAATTGATTAAAGAGTTGGGGTTTACGGAAATCTTTAACAGAAGTTTTTATGGTTCTGCTAATCATACCGCAACAATAGTATGGGAAAAATGCGTAGGTAATTCAATCACTCTTATCTCTATAAGTAATTTAGTTAAAAAATGGAATAAGAAAGTTAGGAAAAAATATAAGGATAGCTTTGGAATAGATATTCATGTATATTCAAACGATGATACCGATGAATACAATTCTATTATTGAAAAGATAATTGGATTGGGTAAAAGAAGAAAGTTTGAAGAAAACAATATTGCTTTAGTTATCCAAACTCCAAGAGGTTATCAAACTACATCATTTGAATTACCAAAGCAGAAGTTAGATATTCAACTTAATTATGGTTCAAAGTTTAAAGCGGTCCATGAAAAGATTATTTCCCGTCTAAACCAAAAGAAAGGTAAGGGATTGGTCTTATTACATGGTACGCCAGGTACAGGTAAGACTCACTACCTAAAGTATTTGGCAAGTAAGATTAAGGATAAGAAGGTGATGTTCATTCCACCATTCTTAGCCGATTTCATTACTTCACCTGAAATGACACCATTCCTTATTGAGAATAGTAATTCGGTTCTATTCATTGAAGATGCGGAAAGAGTAATTACGGATAGACAGAGTGGTGGTGCAAATGGTGTATCAAACATCCTTAATTTAACCGATGGTATCCTAAGTGATATTCTTAACATTCAGGTTGTAGCAACATTTAATATGGATAAAGCTAAGATTGATTCGGCACTACTTCGTAAAGGTAGATTGATTGCAGAACATAAGTTTGATGCCTTACCAATTGAAGATACTAACCGATTGTTAGAACACTTAGGTAAAGAACCAAACGCAACTAAACCAATGACTCTGACTGAAATCTATAATGTAGAGGAAGAAGAATTCAAATCAGAGGACAAATATTCACCAATAGGATTTAATAGATACTAATATGTTAGATAAATTTATAGAACAAATAATAAAATTCGGTAAAGATTTACTTCCATACTTTATTATAGAGCAATGGAATGAGGCTGTTGTATTACGATTTGGTAAGTTTATTAAAGTAGCAAAGCCAGGTATTCATTTCAAAATACCTTTCTTTGATTCAGTATGGGAAACTGAAATTATTACTCAATCATTAGACATGAATCCACAATCAATTACAACTGCAGATGGTAAAAATATAGTAGTTAAAGCTATAATTAGATTTAGTATAATTGATACTAAAACTTATATTACTTCTATAATGAAACCACATGATGTATTAGTTGATACAACACAGGGTATGATTAGAGAGATAATTGAAGAAACTCGTTGGTATGAGTTAGTTGGTGTTGATGCTGAACTAACTTCTAAAGTTGGAAAGTTTATGCGTAGATGGGGTATAAAAGTTGAAAAAGTTACACTAACCGATTTGGCTGAAATACCATCTTATAGAGTAATAATGAACAAAGAAGAAAAACAACCTGTAATAGTACCTGAAAATTTGAATTAATATGAATTGGATTAAAACATACAAAATACACCTTTTGATGGTGATGTTCGCATTAGGATTCTTTTGGTCACTACTTATGTGGCAGAATTCTGAAATTGAAAATACAAAATTGAAAGCAGAATATGAAGTGCTTTTAAATGAGTATGCAACAATGAAAAACCGAGTAGAAATTCACATCTACAAATATAAAGATGTGGAAATTGGTAGAGATACTATACAACCTAATAAAATAAAAAAGCAATCAAATAATGATTTCAAACATCTTGATATTAATTAATATTGTTATCTTAGAAATTGTTCTAAGTATAGATAACGCAGCTGTATTGGCAGCAATGGTAAAGGAATTACCAAAGAACCAGCAAAAGAAAGCACTAACTTATGGTATAGCAGGTGCATATCTATTTAGAGGATTGGCCTTACTATTCGCATCCATTCTTATAAAATTAGTATGGTTGAAAGTAGCAGGTGGATTGTATCTTATGTATTTAGCATATAACGCCTTATCTACAAAAGTTGAGGAAGGTGGTAGTAGTAAGATGACAATTAAAATACCATTCCTATCAGCACTTTGGTCCACCATCGTAGCAATTGAGGTTATGGATTTGGTATTCAGTATTGATAATGTATTTGCTGCAGTTGCATTCACTCCTAACTTATGGTTGGTATGTGGTGGTGTATTTGTTGGTATCTTAGCTATGAGATTTGCAACAACAAAGTTTGTGAAAGTATTAGAGAAGAATCCTATATTAGAGAAAGTTGCATATTGGGTAATTGGAGCATTGGGATTAAAGTTAGTATCATCGTATTGGTTACATGATTTGAATACGGAAGCGATTGATGCAGTATTCTCAATCTTAACCTTATTAGCATTTATAATACCATTAATAATAAAAAAGAAATAAGTTATGATAACCCCTTTTTGCCACATCGGAATTCATAATTGGGAATACCGAAAAGAAAGACACGAAGTTAAAAATCACCCAATGGGTCTACCAACTATTAGAGTGGTAGTAAGAGAATGTAAATGGTGCGGACATAGAGAGCACCATACCTTACCAAGAGTAGGTGGTAAGTTTACTAAATGGAAATCATTCGATGACATTGGTAAGGAAGATTGTATAGATATTAAAAGAGTTTACGAATGATATTCAGAACGAGAAAATTAATTAAGCCCGGTGACCTAAATGCTAGAGGTACACTATTTGGTGGACAAGTCCTAAAATGGATTGATGAAGAAGCAGCCATATTCGCTATATGCCAACTGGGTGAAAGAAATATTGTTACAAAGGCAATGAGTGAAATCAACTTTGTATCATCAGCAAAGACTGGTGATGTGGTTGAAATAGGTTGTGAGTTAGTATCAGTAGGTACAACTTCAATTACTATTGGATGTGAAGTCCGAAACAAAGGTACTAAACAAACTATCATTAAGATTGATAAAATTGTGTTTGTATTATTGGATGAAGATGGTAAACCAAAACCACATGGTAAGGTATTGGATGATGGGCTAAAATTTGAAACCTATAATTAAATAATGAAGAAAGAATGGATATGTAGTATATGTGGTAAAAGTACCTACGATATAGATATGGACTACTTAATTGGTAGTGACCATTTAGCATGTGTATTATCTTTAAAAAATATTAAAATTGAGAATTGGGATAAATTAAAAAAACAACGATTTGATGTGATGGGAGTTAGCATGCATTTTGAAGATACTACCATAGATAACGATAGATATACAGTTTGGATTTATGAGCATGTATTGGAAACAAATGAGGCTTTGATGAGGGTAGATTTATATGTAGATAGTATGGAAATAGATATTAAAACATTTATACCAGCAACTTTTAGTTCACCACCACATCATACAAATAAAAAGATAACCAAAGACCATATTAAAAATCCATCTATCTTTGTTCAGACTGTTGGACAAATGATGATGAGTGAACCTAAGATAAGACAAGTGTTAGATTACTTATCAGAGGTAAGTGGTAATGTTGGAGCAAGAGGTGGTATGACCGGTGGTATATTCAATACTGTAATGAATGCTGGTACATCTGTAACATATAGTATAGCTCCAAATTCTGGTCTTAGTGGAAGTAGTGGAAATAAACTTTGGTAATATCAAAAAAAATTTGTATATTTGTATATGGGTTTAATAAAAGGAATTTTGTGGGGATTGCTTGGACAGATATTTTCGTTCATGCAATTGCAGGGTAGTGTTAAGTATGGTTGGTATCAAAAGTATCCAATCATAATTTTATTGTTGTCAATACCTTCAATGTGGTTCTATCTAAATTCAGTTTCTAATTTAGTAGAATGGGGTGGTGGCCAGCTTTGGCCATCTCGTTTAATTGGATTTGGAATAGGTATTATAGTGTTTGTTACTTTAAGTATTATTTTATTTAAAGAACCAATAACATTAAAAACCCTTTTGTGTTTAGGATTAGCAGCGGCAATATTAGGAATTCAAATTTTTTGGAAATGAATATAATAGTAACGGGCGGAGTTGGTTTCGTTGGAACTAACTTAGTAAAAAAATTAAAAGAAGAAGGACATAGAGTTATATCAGTAGATGATTATTCTATTGGTAAAGTATCGAACCAAATTGAAGATGTAAGATACCTTCCTATGAATGTTGAGCAAATGGAATATGTGCATGGTGGTGAGGTAGACCTTTGTTACCACTTAGCAGCACTTAGCCGTATCCAACCATCATTTGAAGCACCATCGAATTACTTTAGAGTAAATGCTGGTGGAACTGAAGCTGTATGTGAATGGGCCAGAAAGTTCAATGTAAAAGTTGTATATGCGGGTTCATCTTCACAATGGCACAATCCTTTCCTTTCACCATATGCTTTGTATAAAAAGATTGGTGAGGATGTTTGTAAGTTGTATCGTCAAACATATGGAACTAATATTGAAATAGCTCGTTTCTATAATGTTTATGGTCCACATGAAATTACGGAAGGTGAGTGGGCAGCTGTAATTGGAAAGTGGAGAGGGCAGATTGCAGAAGGTAAACCAATTACAATAGTTGGTGATGGTGAGCAAAGGAGAGATTTTACACACATTGACGATATTGTGGATGGATTGATTAAAATAGGATTTGGAAATCAGAAACACGAAGATGCTTGGGAATTGGGAACTGGTTTTAATTATTCCTTAAATGAAGTGGCAGATATGTTTGTTGAAAAATTTGGTTGTGAGAAAATTTACATACCCAATCAAAAAGGTAACTATACCGAAACTAATAGAGTTAATGATGATGCTATCACTCGATTAGAATGGAAACCAAAAGATATTTTAAAAGATTATATAAAAAACTTATAAAAACCTGATTTTTTTTACTTAAAACCTATATGTATGAGTGGATATACAATTTTCGGAATCATTTTAGTAGTATCATCACTTTGGATGGCCTTTGAAATTTGGAGAGCACCCCTAATGGAAGAAAGAGAAGATGGTGGGCTTCGAACAATAAGACCAGCAAAGAAGTTTAGTGACTTGTTCAAAAAGAAAAAGTAATATGAAAGTACATATTACAGATTCGTTTACCAAGTCTCTAAAAAGACTAATATGGCATCAGCATTGGTTGTACCGAACTTATGCCTTGTTTAGATACGATATACCACTATTCATAAAGAATGTGTGGAGATTCAGAAGGGAGTTGTGGAATCATCAATGGTGGGATTATCGCTATAACTTAGAGATGTTGTATCGTTCTCTTTCAATAACCTATGAAGGAATGAAGGAAAGAGGAAACGAAGTGAGTGAGACTAGAGAACCAAAGGTGAAAGCGATGGCAAGAGCTTTGGAACTCCTAAAGTATAAGTTAGATGATGACTATGTTGAAAGGGCTGAAGCTGAGTTAGGACCATTGAGTAGTTGGGATTGGGAAGTGGATGAAGAAGGAGTACTGATTGATAGAGATACTCCGGAAGAAAAGAAACATAATCGTAAGGTGTTCAAACGAGCACATGAGATTGAAGAAAAAGAGTGGAAGGAATTGTGGGAAATAATTAAAGGCACTAAGTTCTCAAAGAAGTATGATATAGAATACGATGGGACTGATATGAGAGCTTGGTGGGATTAAAGCAGGAAAAACAAAAACAATAATATATGGAAACTTTGGGCTTAGTTTTCTTTATTGTTCTTTCTTGCGGTTTGTTAGCGTGGAGTTGGGTAAGAGGTATTGACTACATGAAAGAGAATCATCCTGATTATAAAGGAGAAGATTTTCTGAATTGGGAAAATGATGATGCTGATGTAACCAAAATTGCTGGTAGGGATGGATGGGATGATAATCTCGTTCACACCGAAGGTGATTTCTAAGAGTAGACAGTATGATGGAAACAATCGGATTTATTGGTAGCATACTTTTAGCAGTATGTGGTATTCCAGAAGTGGTTCGCACCATTAAGGATAACAAATGCCATTTAGGATGGAATTTTTTGTTACTTTGGTTTGGTGGCGAACTTTTCATGCTTATATATATTATACCAATGAAAGACATTCCATTACTATTCAATTATATATTCAACTTCCTATTAGTAGGAATAATGCTATTTTATAAACTTAAAAACAAAAAATATGTTACCATTAAAAGACGCTATAGCGGAAAAACATTCGATAGCTGAAAAAATGACATTCAATCAAAGAATGTTTAAAGGAGAATTATCCAACGAAGAATACATTTTATATCTATGTCAGCAATTAGCAATATTTGATGCAATTGAAATGCATGAATTACCACATCCGGCCTTGGATAGAGCTAGTAAAGTATTTGAAGATATCAAAGAATTGATAGGAGAAGGTCAAATTCAAATTAGACCATTGGAGTCTACAAATGAATATCGAAAATATTTGAATACTCTTACAAAAGAGGAAATACTTCCGCATGTTTACCTTAACTACTTAGCAATCATGTTTGGTGGGCAAATGATGAAGAAGAATGTGCCTGGTAGCGGTAAGATGTATGAGTTTGATGGTGATATGAGAGAAATCGCAGGTAGTATTAGAGCAATTCAAAAGGATGAGTGGGCTGATGAAGCAAACAAAGCATTAGATTACAACATAAACATATTCGATGAATTACAAAGAGTATCTGAATCAGCTAGCGATGAGGCTGAAGGAAATGGTGGAGAAGGCGCCTAATTGCCAACCATTAGAAACCGAAGATTATGGATGGGATAACTTTAGATATGAATCTAAGTTATTTCGTATGGCTCACGTTGAAAGATATGGTGATGGTAAAATAGAAGTACTACACTTTACAACATTCCCACATAAAGATTCACCAGAACCTATATTTGGTTTTGATGTTATATCAACTGAAAAAATGGTTACTGGTGCATATATGGATTTGAGTCCTACTCTTAAAGAATATCCTTTTGATGATGGTGTGGAATTTAGGGAAAGAAAAAAAATACCCGAATGGGCTACTGTGTTCTCTGATAGGTTTATAATGTTAAAACCTGAATCCGATGAGGAATTAGTTCGTTTTTGTGATTGGGTGGTGGATAAATACGATTGGTATCTTAATTCACTACTTTGGTTAGAAAAGAAAACGGATAACATTGAAGGTGTAATAGAGAAGCAAAATATTTATTGTCAAATACAAGCCACTAATCCAAGAACGTTTTCGGCATTGAAAGCACTAATTGGTGAGGAAAAAGCTCGTTACTTTATGGAAAACATTTTATTCCCTAAAATATGAAACCTAAACAAATAAAGATAGATTTCAACACTCCGATAGAGAAATGGGCTGATGAGAATAAAGCAGTAATAATGGATTCTATATACGATAACGTATTTGAGTTTATGGATTCTGATGAAGATGATAGAGTAATACTTCAGGTACAACCTGTAAAAGAGCAAGAAAGAATGATAAAGGGAACTGTAAAAAGGTTCAAATTGGAATCGCCTATAAATGTAGATTTTATTATTTCCAAAGATGATATTGATTTAACACTTAAAAAAATGTTAGAGCACTATATCGAAATAGAGGAATATGAAAAGTGTGCAGAGATACACAAGTTACAATTAAAAAAAGATGAAGATTATAAAATACCAAAAAAAGAATCATTTTGGTAATTTTATAATAGTTATACATAAAATAAGTTACACACCTAAACGAAACCAAACCACACATGGACGACGGTGATAGTAAAAACAATAAACAAATTAAAGGACAAAAGCAATCGCCTAATGCTTTACAAAGACATGGCATTGATGTTGGCTCTTTTCTTCAATCCGTTTGGGTTCGATGCCGTTCAGTATTCCCTAATACTACTGACGGGAAGTTTATGGAGAGCGAACTTCGTGTTGTATTGTATTGCGGGCTGTTTTTTTGGTCTGTATATTTACTTTACGAAGCGTTTAAATAAAATTGTAAAATAATATGAGTGTTTTTATTAAAAATAAGGCTGATTATGAGATGCCTGTAAGGCCTGGTTATTCTTCTGAAGAAACCCAAAAAGCTTATAATAAAATTCAACAAGCCGATGGTGGTAAAGCCGGTTCTAAATTGGGAACAATTGAAGAATTAAAATCGTATTACTCGGCATCGTTAGCACCTATACATTCTCATCCTGATAATTCTGCAGTGGATGATGCAAATAAAGATAACATAAATGATATGGATGCGGTTGATTGGATGGAAATTCTTGTTAGTTGTCATCATATGCATGGATATAGATTAAATGGAAAACCATTGGGTATAAATTCATTACCTGTTGATTTTTATGGATAAATTTGGTAATATAAAATAATTTTCGTATATTTGTAATATGGAAATAAATGAAAAAATACTAAAATTAAAGGTCAGAGAATCCGAATTAAAGGAAGAATTGGCAAAATGGGAATCCCACCAACCTGTAAATAATATGGGTAAATGGGCTCGCCAAACCAAAATTGACCGTATTTCCGAAAAACTAAAGAAAGTTCAAGAAAAAATCCATTTCCACGATTCTATATATTTATCTAATGAAATATATAACGAATGGAAAAAGGGTGTAAAGTAGTAAAATTAGATGAAGCATCTTTAGGTAGAGTTCTCCAACACATTCAGGGAAAAAAGAATGTGAAAAATTGGGGAATGATGACTGCATATAGATACGCTAATACTCCTAATCAAAATAAAAAGCTTAATAAAGAATTAGAATCCGAATTAAGAGCATTAGGACATGGTTTCTTCAAAGTGGAAGGCCATTGGGTTGAATGTCAAGATGGTAATTTATCTTATGATGATTGTCCAAAAAATTTATTAAAAGATGCTATCGAAGAATCCCTATTCGTACCAAACATTTCAGCAAAACAAATTCACAAATTAGGAAAAAAATACGGACAAGATGCCGTTATTTTTGGTGGTGAACAAACTAAAGGAAACGCAACCTTAATATTCAAAGATGGTAAGGTTGAAAATATTGGTAAGTTTTCTCCTGATAAAATACAACAAGCATATTCTAAATTAAAAGGTGGCAAGACTTTTGTATTTACTGCTGATAAAGATAAAGAAGCTGATGTTCAACAACCTGCCGTTTCTGATGATGAAACTAAATTAATGGATTTATTACCAAAAGATGTTCTTAACAAAAAAGTTAAAAATCCAGAAACAGGAAATATGGTTAAAGTACAAACTGCTTTAGCATATGATGAAAAACATCCTGCTTTTAAAGCGGCAACATCTTTAGTTAAGATGTTAAAAAAATAAAAAAAGAATAATTTATGTCATTACCTGATGGTGGACAAATAGCTGCTTCGGATATAAATTACGAACTTAGAGGTTGGTATTATTACGAAATGTCAATTTGGCACGCTCGTAATGGATACTATGCTGGTATAAATGGATGTAGTGGTAAAAGACCTGGTGCACCTGGAAGAAATAGTAATAGTGGTTATGCTTGGAGTGATTGGTGGGGTTATGACCAAAGTTATTCCTGTGCTAACATTTATAGTTATTTAATCGAAAGTGCATGTGATGCGGATACTAGGGTGAGAAGGCTGTGGCATGATGGTACATGGATTGGTGAATGGTGGTCTTGGAGTAGCGAATATGTTTATATGACAGGTGCCCAAAAGAATGACCAATGTTATGCTTGGTTTGATACTAATATAAGTTGGGGTTATTATTGGTGTTGGTGTTATAAAAGAGTATATTCAAATTATAGAGGATATTTTATAGACCATAGCTACTACGCAAATCAGGAACCATATGGAGAATGTTATTGGAATCCAATATATTCTGGTGAGTACTTTGAAGTACAATTTTTATGTTATTAACTATTTATTATTATGATAAAGTATTTTAAAAACACATTTACCATCTTTAAAATAGATGTTGATAAAAATGAAGTTACCAGTGTAACAAACCATCCTGAAAATAAAGGTATAGTTTACTCATTTGGAACGGAAATGATTGCACAATCTATGTTAGATTCAATGAATTCTCAACTTGGAATAGTAAGACCTGGTGGATGGGTGACAGTTGAAACTGATGAAAATCAATTTAATGAATATAAAACCGAAGTAAAAGAATATTTTATTTCTGGAAGTGTTGATTTCTAAATTTAAATTATGAAAATTGTTATAGTAGGTGGTGGTACTGCCGGATGGATTACATCCCTTTTTCTTGCAACTAAAAACGTAAGAGCTGACGAATTCAAACCTTACGAAATCACAGTAATTGAGAGTCCAAAAATTCCTATCATTGGAGCTGGTGAAGGTTCTACTGGTGCTATGGTTGGTTTATTAAAAGATAAACTAAAAAAATTAAAAGGAATTTCTCAAATTGAATTTTTAAAAAGAACAAACGCTACTATTAAATTAGGTATTAATGTAAAAGATTGGAATGGGGATGGGGAAAACTTTTTAGAACCATTACAACCAACTTCAACAGCTAATCAAACAGTTGATATTGATTATCTTTTAGCTTCAGCGCATGGTAGTTCACATCATGCTTCTCCAATAGGTATTTTATGGGAAGAAAGTATTGTTCCATTTTATAGTTCATCTACACATAATATTGATGATGGGGGTGGATTTGCATACCATTTTGACGCACATAAAGTTGGTGAATATTTTAGAGATGTGGCAATCGAAAATGGGGTAACTCACATAAGCGCAGAAGTATTAGAAACTATTATAAATCCAGAAACAGGAAATTTATCAAAAATAACATTAGATAATGGACAAACAATAGATGCGGATTTGTGGTTTGATTGTACGGGATTTAATAGAAAACTTATAAATGCAGTTGGTGGTAAGTGGAAAAGTTATTCAGAATTTTTACCATGTGATAGAGCAATGCCATACATTCACCCATACGAAGAAGGGGAAACAATAAGACCTGAAACATTAGCTTGGGCAATGCCAAATGGTTGGATGTGGCAAATACCTACACAAGAAAGATATGGGTGTGGTTATGTTTACTCATCTAAGTTTGTAAGTGATGAACAAGCACTTAAAGAAATGGAAGAAGTTACAGGTAGAAAAATAAATCCATTGAGAGTATTAGAATTCGACCCTGGTAGAATGGAAGATGTGTGGGTTAAGAATGTTATTTGTATGGGATTATCATCTCATTTTTTAGAACCATTAGAAGCAACATCAATTCATGCTACAATAGTTCAAATAGATGTTTTCAGTAGAATTCATTTAGGAGTTTTTTTAGAAGAAACTTTTTATCCTACTAATGTTCAAAAATATAATGAATTTTTTGCTAAAATGGTGGATGAATTTGCTGACCTTATTAGAATACATTATGTTACTAAAAGACAAGATTCTGAATTTTGGAAATATGTAAACAATGAATTACCAAAAACAGAAAAAGTAAAAGAAATTATTGAAATATGTAAATATAGAAGTCCGGGATTTAATGATTGGGTTATGTTTCCTGGTTCTGCTGGTTGGGGTGTTTGGGCAACCATATTGACGGGACTTGATATATTAAAAAAAGAAGTTGTTACAAACACTATGTGGAATAATAACTTTAATGTTGATTCTGAAATTATGTATGAAAAAATGCTTTCTCATTTTTTAAGTTACAAAAAACACTTTATTACGCATAACGGATTAATACATTTTATTAAAAAACAAAAATAAATTTTGTAATTTCAGTATTTTTTTGTATATTTGTATATACTTATAAAAACCTATGTGTATAACTGATTGATTCTGAGGCATTTATAAAAGTTATCCACATTTTGGAAAAAAGATTTGGCGGATTCAAAAAATCTTCGTATATTTGTATTCGTTCATTGAAATAACATCGTGGCGTAGAGCAGTGGTAGCTCGGAAGGCTCATAACCTTTAGGTCGCAGGTTCGAATCCCGCCGCCGCAACAAAAAAAGATTTGGTAGTTTGAAAAAATTATTGTATCTTTACAAAGTTGAATGATTAAAGGTTCAGATAAAACCGCTGGACTTCAGTTACCGGTTATCGTTCAACACTTTGTTAAAAAAGTTTTGGTAGATTGAAAAAGATTTCGTATCTTTACTCTGTTCACAAAACAAAAGTTCTTTAAAATATTGAAGATAGTTCACATAGTAACCTTGTGTTACATAGTGACCGATGGCCGCCTATGGTCATTAAATAAACTACGAAAGTAGGATAAAGTGAAATGTTTGGTTAAACATTTTGCGGTTTGGTAAGGGTAACCTTATTGAGCTTGAGTAGGCAAGTGAGATATCATTCTGGCTTTGTATGTGAGGGTAACACTGTAGCAGAAGAGTTGGAATGACTGGGGAATTGTAGATTCTTCGGTTGAGCTGGGAACAGCAATAAGAATAACTCATAGGATTATTGTAAGAGGTAGAAAGCTAATCCCTTTTTATTATTGCGTGATTCAATACCAAAGTGGTCTTAACATCAAGCTATCCGAAAGGACGTAAGATAAGACTGTGTACGGGTGGTGCCGTTACTATCCTTCAATGTGGGACACCAATCCCTATTGATGAAGATGACTTGAAGTATGGCGTTGAGATAACGCATCGGGTAGTTTAGTATTCTCTCGTTCAAAAGATGGGGGAGCTGGTGATGGACCGCTACCTGAATCAATCTACAAACCAAACCTTATTTGCATATATGGATTGCAAAATCAATTATAATAATAAGCATAAGTGTCCATCAGTTGTGACCGAAAGGTGCATACATAGTTGGGAGTTGTTCCCAGCCATAAACGCCCGCAAGGTGGTTATGATTTTTATGAAAAGCTTCTAATTCCGCAAGAATGAATCAGCTCGGCAGGGTTGAAGAAGGGGAGTAATAAGAGAGTAAGTTACAACTTTAAGAGTGGTTAATCTATACTAACCTGCATTGATTAGTACTTCTCAAAAGGAAGTGGAAACGAAAGGAACTAATAATCTTTCTAAAGCTAATTATCCCAATGTGTATTCTCAGCATTTTACTTTCTCAATGGTTGTATATTGGTTCGATTCCAATAGAGAGAGCAACAAAGACCTAACCCGTAAGTTAGGCATGTTTCGTGGTCTTTCTTTCCATAAGGCTTCAGCTTGGTAAGAATAAAGTAGTTACTAGACCTAAAAGAAGATAACTAAATTTTATAATCGCAAGTTGGTTCGTTGTAAGGCTCACCATAAATTACTAAACTAATTGTAATTTTAAAAGGAGCAGGGTTGACACGATAAAATACCCTTGGTTAAAAGCGCAGGAGAGGTTTCCATCTTACAAAAAAATCTCTCCACCTATGCGGTGTAAGTGTTACGGTAGCACATTCCACATTCCAGTGGAAAGGAGACGTTCAATTCGTTTCACCGCTCTACTAACAACTGAAAAGTTGTTCGTTTCATATCTTAATTTTTATTACAACTTAGAATGGGGGTGTGGTTCTCACACTCCCTGTTTTAAGCCTGATATGAAAACTAACAATAATTCGGAAAAAATTATTTATATATACTTATTATAAGAAAAGCAATTATGCGTACACTTAACTTACATACAGAATGTTATCAACCGATGTTAAAAACATGGGCTGGCATTAGTGTGTTTAATTCAATTAGAATTAAGTAAGTTAGGGTACACATTAATAGGCATAATAGAACTAATTAGAAAGACCCTAACTGAATAAAATCGGTTAGGGTTTTTTTGTTTTGGCTCCTTTGGCGCAGCGGTAGCGCAGCAGACTGTTAATCTGTTGGTCCTAAGTTCGAATCTTAGAGGGAGCGCAAGAATGTTCTTTGACATATTGGATAAGTTGGAAGTTTAGCTCAGTTGGTTTAGAGCATCTGCTTTACACGCAGAGGGTCATAGGTTCGAATCCTTTAACTTCCACAACATGTTCCATACACATTCCTACAATCTCTCAGTTAAAAGCTGTTGTAGGATTGAGTGAGTAGTACGATAGGGCTATCAAATGTGAGTAATATGGAACGCCATTGGGGTATCGCATAGCGGCAATTGCGGGAGACTGTAAATCTTCTCTCTTTCGAGTTCGGCGGTTCGAGTCCGTCTACCCCAACAATAGGAAGTGTAGCTCAGTTGGTAGAGCAACGGACTGAAAATCCGTGTGTCACCAGTTCAACTCTGGTCATTTCCACTTAACAATTAAAAACAATGATTATGGAAAGTGACAAGTATGACAAAAGTCAGACCTCTTAGCTCAGTTGGTTAGAGCACTATACTTTTAATATAGGAGTCAATGGTTCGAATCCATTAGGGGTCACAAAAAGTTCCGAGCTATGCAAAGCTAAAGTAATGATGTACACATTACACGATAGGATGGAAACCTATCACATTGGGGATTAGCGTAGCCCGGTATCGCGCTTGCTTTGGGAGCAAGAGGCCGTCAGTTCGAATCTGGCATCCCCAACAATATTGGAATATAGCTCAATTGGTTAGAGCATCCGTCTGATACGCGGAAGGTTAAAAGTTCGATTCTTTTTATTCCAACAAAATTATCGGTGTAGTGTAATGGTAGCATACCAGTCTCCAAAACTGTTTGTGAGGGTTCGAGTCCTTCCACCGGTGCATGGCTCTTTAGTGAAATGGATTATCACACAACGCTACGGACGTTGGGTTAAAGGTTCGAATCCTTTAGGGGCTACATAATACGGCGAGTTGTTAGAGTGGTTATATGGAGCTCTGCAAAAGCTTTTACACAGGTTCGAATCCTGTACTCGCCTCTCGAAATTGCGATATAGCTCAATGGTAGAGCGAGTGATTCATATCCACTAGGTTGGTAGTTCAATTCTACCTATCGCAACGTAACATGGTGGTTGTAGCCTAATGGTAGGGCGGAAGTTTGTGGCACTTCATGTGAGAGTTCGATTCTCTCCAATCACACAATAGGAGAGTTGCCTGAGTGGCCGAAAGGGCCGGTTTGCTAAACCGTTGTACGGAGTTAATCTGTACCGAAGGTTCGAATCCTTCACTCTCCGCATTAAATTGGACATTATGAAAAATGATAAGTTTGAAGTTAATAGAAGAAGTAATAGGTTATATCGAATAAGAAAGATAATCAGAGAAAACGGAGCTTGTATAATTTGTATAAGACGTTTGAAAGGTGGTATAAAAAAATATAAAACCTATTGTTAAAATAGATTTGGATATATCAGATATTATTAGTATATTTGTATAACATTAATGCTCTGTTCGACTAAGGGTTAGGTCACATCCCTTTCACGGATGTAATACGGGTTCGAATCCCGTACAGAGTACAATAACATATATCACAATCAGTCAAGCTACATTTCGCTGTTAGTATATGTTAGATAAGAGAAGGAAGTAGCTGGGACATTCTCTTATCAAAATTGCCTTGATAGCTCAGTTGGCCAGAGCAACTGATTTGTAATCAGTAGGTCGTCAGTTCGAATCTGACTCGAGGCTCGAAGCTAATTCATTGAGGACTTTGTCAACCTACGCATGACGTGGTGGTGCAATTTAAGGTGAGTTAGTTACTAATGGAGAGTTAGTTAATCGGTATAATGCTGCCTTGTCACGGCAGTGTGACGGGTTCGATTCCCGTACTTTCCGCAAGTTGTTCTATTCTTTTAGCACACCTAACTATGGGGTAAGTTATATAGAATAGCATAGATGTATGGGTAGCTCCCTACGCAACATTCGGACTACAAATGTAGATTCAGTTCTGACGTTGTAGAGAAAGAGATGTTAAAAGAAGATAACCCTGCAGGTTAGAACAACGATATGGGCTTGTAGTTAAATGGATATAACTTCTGCCTTCTAAGCAGATATTGGTAGTTCGATTCTACCCGAGCCTACGAAATAAAAACTAAGTTATGAGAAAAGTTATTCTTTTATTCTTAACTATTGTTATGTTCATTCCGCATAATATGATTAACTCTCAAATGAGTGAGGAAGAAGTTGCGGATATAATAATAGAAAAGAAACACATACCTTATGATGTAGTTACAGTTACAACATATACGGTATCAAAAGGTGAAACTGATTCAACTCCACTAATTACCGCAAGTGGATATAAGTTGGATAGTTTAAATCCTAAAAAGCAAAAGGTTATAGCAATTAGTAGAGACTTAAAACGAAAGTATAAGTTCGGACAAAAGGTAAGAGTCAAAGGTGCTGGAAAGTTGGATGGAATTTATACCGTCAGAGATTTGATGGCAAGTAGATGGAGAAAAAAGATTGATATATTAATTAATCCTGATGATGATGGAACTAAAATCAGAAGGGTTAAGTTATATAATATAGCAAAGGATTTGGATAATTAAATTATTATTCGTATATTTGTATAGTTATTTGAAAAGAAGCCTCGATGTTGGAACTGGTAGACAAGACAGACTTAAAATCTGTTGAGCTGAAAGCTCGTACGGGTTCGATTCCCGTTTGAGGCACGGACGGAAAAACCAAAGTTGGGGAAGTAGCTCAGTTGGCTAGAGCACCTGCCTTGCACGCAGGGGGTCATGGGTTCGAATCCCTTCTTCTCCACATTGGACTTGTAGCTCAGTTGGTTAGTAGCACCTGACTCATAATCAGGGGGTCATAGGTTCAAATCCTATCGGGTCCACAAATTAATTTATATGGAAAAAGAATATATAAGTTCTGCAACTTTAATTGATTTAAAAAATATTTTAGATGAAATGGTTTATCAAAATAGACTAAGTGAATCTGAAATGGAAAAAATCCTAAAGAAAGCAGGTCTTAAAAAAAGTGGTAAAGTTTGGGTAGATGAGTTGGGTTCGGAATACTCAAATATGTAAAATTGCGGAAGTAGCTCATTCGGTAGAGCACAACCTTGCCAAGGTTGGGGTGGCCAGTTCGAGCCTGGTCTTCCGCTCCAAATTGCGGGTATCGTATAATGGCTATTATGCTATCCTTCCAAGTT
>Ga0255169_1000198_pt1 | contig 31559 bp, 42 predicted proteins | sample Atl_Miss_RepC_8d_FD_183179 | JGI IMG/M metagenome (GOLD analysis project Ga0255169, IMG submission 183179) | Freshwater microbial communities from Altamaha River, Georgia, United States - Atl_Miss_RepC_8d | ecosystem: Environmental > Aquatic > Freshwater > River | place: USA: Georgia | collected...
AGTACGGCCCTGGCGGCATTTACACTGGCACCTTGACGATTGAGGGTGGTAGTACAATAATCCGACTGCGTTCTTTCACGGAAAGACACTAAAATGGCTCTTACGCTTAAAGCAATCACTACGCGGCTGGGCTACCAGCAGATCACCAGTCTGAGTAGCTCGACTGGCCTGACTGTGCCTCAGACCGACCTAAACGGTTTGGCGTGCAAGCCTACGCTTGCCATCATCACCTGCGAAACGCAAGCCGTTCGCTGGCGCGATGACGATGTGGCCCCGACCGCCTCGGTGGGTATGCCGCTGGCCGCTGGTGTGACGCTGCAGTATGACGGTGACCTGAGCAAAATCAGGTTCATTGAGCAGACCGCCAGCGCCAAACTCAACGTCTCTTATTACGCTTGAGGTTGCCATGCAAGTGTTCAGCGACGCCGGGGTTATCGACTCGGCCAAGTTTCTTGACTACATCACCACGCAACTGTCTAGCGACGTTGCTACGCTGGTCAAGACCCGTGATGAACTTGCCAAGCGGCAAGGGGCACTGACCGCTGTCAATGAAGCGGTCGCGGATCGTCAGGCTGCAGCCAAAGAACTGGCTGATGCTAAAGAGCAAGCCAAAGCGCTGCTTGATGACGCTAAGACCAAACATTCCCGATCCGCTGCCAAAGTTGCCGATCTTGTTGCGCGTGAGGAAAAACTTGCCGCGCTTGAAAAGTCTACGACTGACGCTTTGAATGCTCGGGAAAAAGACATTCAAAACCGCGAACAAATTTTGGCAACCCGTGAATCGCAGGCGGTTGCACAAGCTAACCGCAACAATGAGCGTGCTGCTCAATTGGACGCCGCTGAAGCTGCTCTGGCCGCTCGCGTTAAAGCGTTCCAAGATAAAGTTGCAGCATTGAGTGCTTGATGACAGAATAAGCAGCAAACGTACTGGCCCGTTAGACCAGGCGCTCAACGTGAGCAATCATGACTGAACAAGTCCAACAAGCCTTAGCGGAAGTTGACTCCGCGCCAGCGCCCGAAGTGACGGCCATTTCGGAGCCAGCGCAAAATTTGCCGGCAGATGTCGAAGGTCAGGCTCAGGAACAGGTTGTTGAGGAACGAAAGTTTACTCAAGCCGAACTTGACGCGATTATCGACAAGCGCTTTGCAAAAGCGCGTAGACAGTGGGAACGCGAGCAGCAAGCCAAACTTGCACAAGTGCAAGTGCCGCCCAAAGACATCGCGCTGGATCAGTTTGAAAGCCCGGAAGCCTACGCGGAAGCGCTGGCGATCAGAAAGGCTGAAGAACTGCTCGATCAGCGCGAGCGTCAGAAGCAGCAGTCAGTGATGCTCGATGCCTATCACGAACGGGAAGAAGAAGCCCGTGGCAAGTACGACGACTTTGAACAGGTCGCATACAACCCGCGAGTTCCGATTACCGATGTGATGGCCGAAACGATTCGTGCTTCAGATATTGGCCCGGATGTAGCCTACTACCTTGGGTCTAACGTCAAAGAAGCCGAGCGGATCGCCCGCCTGTCGCCTTTTTTGCAGGCAAAAGAGATTGGCAAGATTGAAGTTAAGTTGTCCGACAATCCGCCGGTCAAAAAGTCTACTTCTGCACCTGCACCGATCACACCTGTCACTGCACGAACCAGCAGCAACAACCCGTCTTACGATACGACTGACCCCCGGTCCATCAAGACCATGAGTACGTCGGAGTGGATTGAAGCTGAACGGCAGCGCCAGATCCGAAAGATGCAAGCGCAAAACCGCTAACTTGAAAGGAAATTGCTGTGTCTAACAGTATTCTTACCATTGACATGATCACCAGGAAAGCCCTGGAGATCCTTGAGAACAACCTCGTTCTTACCCGTAACGTGAACCGTCAGTACGACGACAGCTTTGCTGTTGAAGGTGCCAAGATCGGTTCTACCCTGCGTATCCGCCTGCCGGACCGCGCTCTGGTGACCGACGGTGCCGCCCTGCAAACCCAGGATGACAACGAGCAGTACACCACCCTGACCGTTTCGACTCAGAAGCACATCGGCGTGAACTTCACTTCTGCCGAACTGACGATGCAGTTGGACGACTTTGCTGATCGTGTTCTCAAGCCTCGTATCTCGCAGCTTGCGTCCTCGATTGATGCTGACGTTGCCAACGCATACAAGACCATCGGTAACAGCGTCGGCACCCCCGGCACCACCCCGGCCACCTCGCTCGTGCTGCTGCAAGCCCAGCAGAAACTGAACGAGAACGCCGCTGTGATGAACCCGCGCTACGCGACGGTTAACCCCGCCGCCAACGCTGCGCTGGTCGAGGGCATGAAAGGCCTGTTCAACCCCACCGACACCGTTTCCAAGCAGTTCAAGAACGGCATGATGGGCACGGGCGTTCTGGGTCTGGACGAGATCAACATGTCTCAGTCCATCAAGCAGTTCACCACCGGCTCGCGCACCGCCACCGGCGGCACCACTTCGGCGGCTGTGTCGTCTGAAGGCGCGACCACCATCGCCATCACCGGCGCTGGCGCTGCGGCCACTGTTAAAGCTGGCGATGTGTTCACCGTGGCTGATTGCTACGCCGTGAACCCGCAGACCCGTGAGTCCACTGGCTCGCTGTTCCAGTTTGTGGTGCTGGCTGATGTGACCCTGAACGGCTCGGGCGCAGGTAGCCTGACTGTGGCCCCGGTTTATTCGGCTTCTCACGCTCTGGCGACCGTTGACGCGCTGCCTGGTAACTCCAAGGCTGTCGTGTTCCTCGGTGCGGCCTCCAGCCAGTACGCCCAGAACCTCGTGTACCACAAGGACGCCATCACCTTCGCCACTGCCGACCTTCTGCTCCCGCAGGGCGTCGATATGGCCTCGCGTGCTGTGCATAACGGCATCAGCCTGCGGGTTGTGCGCCAGTACGACATCAACAACGACCGGATGCCCTGCCGTATTGATGTCCTGTATGGCTACAGCACCATCCGTCCGCAGATGGCCTGCCGTCTCTGGGGCTAATCAGATGGGGGCTTCGGCCCCCGTTCGCTTACATTGAAAGGATTTGATCATGGCTCTTCCTAATGGTGCTGGTGGCTACCAAGTCGGCGCTGGCAATCGCAACGAAACCACTATGGGTTACAGCGCTGCTCCGCAGACTGCAACCTCGACCGCAACCCTGAGCGCTGCTCAAGTCGTGGGCGGTATGCTGTACGCCAACCCCTCAACCTCGGCTGCAACCTACACGCTGCCGACCGCTGCTCTGATCGACGCCGCGCTTCCCAACGCTACTGTTGGCAGCACGTTCGACCTGAGCGTCATCAACATCGGCACTTCGTCCGGCACTGTTACCCTAGCTACCGCCACGGGTATCACTGACGGCGGTAACGCCTTTGTTGCTGTTGCGGTCACCTCTAGCGCCCTTTTCCGGTTCCGCAAGACCGCTGAAGGCGCTTACACGGTCTACAAGATCGCCTGATAACCGGGGGCTTCGGCCCCCATTTGAAAGGATAGATCATGCCTAATACCAAGGCTGTAGGCGTCGCGTACAGCGACCCCGAGTTTGAGAGCGTGTCGGTTACCGGTGCTGTTGCTGCGGCTTCTGTTGCGGCCACGGGCAACGTCACTGCTGACAGTGGTGTGGCTGTTGTTGCTGGCGGCGCTTCGGCGTTTCTGGCGACTAGCACCGCAGGTCTGGGCATTTATGTTGGATCGGGTGCCCCCACGGTGTCGGCTGCTCAAGGCTCGCTGTACATCCGTACCGATGGTTCTTCGACCTCGACTCGTCTGTATGTGAATACGAACGGTTCGACGACTTGGACCAACGTTACGACCGCTGCTTGATTGATACCCACCATGCCGCTCATCTACCTTCGTCATCCCCGTCACGGGGTCAAAATTGCGTCTTTGGACATGGAGGCGGATTATGATGAGCAGCATGGCTGGGAGCGGTATACTCCGGGTGAAGAACCTGTGAACGAGTTGCGTAAGCGCAGCCGTCCTCGAAAGGAACCCGAACATGCCGACAACGGCGGGTGATCAGATCAATCGTGCCCTGCGCTTGCTGGGCGTTTTGGCCGAGGGCGAAACCCCCTCTGCTGCGGTGTCGCAGGATTCGCTCACCGCGCTGAATCAGATGGTGGAATCGTGGAACATCGAGCGTCTCTCGGTGTTCTCAACGCAGGACCAAGTGTTCACTTGGCCTACCAGCACCATCAGCCGCACGTTGGGTCCGACGGGTGATTTTGTCGGCAATCGACCTGTTTTGCTTGATGACGCGACGTACTTCCGCGATCCAAGCACCAATGTCAGTTTTGGCGTCAAGATCATCAACCAGCAGCAGTACAACGGGATCGCGGTCAAGACCGTGACCTCAACGTACCCGCAGGTGCTGTGGGTCAACATGACCTACCCCGACATTGAGATGTACATCTACCCGGTGCCCACGCGGTTGCTGGAGTGGCATTTCGTGTCAATCGAAGAACTGACCAACCCGGCAACGCTGGCGACCACGCTGGCCTTCCCGCCGGGCTATCTGCGAGCGTTTGCGTACAACCTGGCGATGGAAATTGCACCGGAGTTCGGTGTTGAGCCGTCGCCGCAGGTGCAGCGTATCGCCATGACCAGCAAGCGCAACCTGAAGCGCATCAACAACCCTGACGATGTGATGAGCCTGCCGTACTCGATCGTAGCGACGAGACAGCGCTACTCAATCTACGCGGGCAATTATTAATGTTGGCTAAAAGGGTGCAAGCCGTGTTTAGCTTTCAAGTACGCTGCGTGCGCTTCTTCTGGGGTGTCAAAAAGCCCCAGCCGAATTGTCTTGTAGTTGACTTTAATCTCGGCTTTCCAACGGTTGTTCTCTTTGTTGACGCCTGTAAAACCGGTTTTGTTGTCGCGGCGCTTTCGATTTTGCGCGTTTTGCGCGTTAGTCGCTTCTCGCAAATTGGCTATCCGGTTGTCTCCTCGGTCGCCGTTGATGTGATCAAGCTGTTCTTTCGGCCATTCTCCAGTAACATACAGCCACGCCAGTCGATGCGCGGTGTACAGTACGTCGTCCAATCTGATGGCTATGTACCCATGCCTCATGCGGCAGCCAGTTACATCTCCAGGGCGACAGCGCCTGCGCGCCATGTTCCACCGAAAGATGCCGGTTTCAGGGTCGTAGGATACAAGCGCCTTAAGGCGGTCCTGCGTGATAGTTTTGGTGTCCATGCCTTGTATAATATTAAACAAGGCTGGAAACGTCAACTACAATTTTCGGGTAGTGTGTGATGGCTAACGTCAAGATCTCCAACCTGCCAGCGGCAACATCCCCGGTTGCATCGACTGATGTCATTCCGGTGGTGCAGGGCGGCGTTACGAAGAAGGCTGCAATCAACCAGCTTGGTTTCCTCCAAGCCGGCACCGGCGCAGTCACGCGCACCGCCCAAGCCAAGATGCGCGATGCCGTGAGCGTCAAGGATTTTGGCGCTGTTGGTGATGGCGCAAACGAAACGAGTAAGGTGCAACTTGCTCTAAACTCTTTACCTGCTGATGGTGGCGACATCTTCATTCCACCAGGCGTCAAATTCAACATAAAAAGCCTGACGTTCCCGGCCAAATCGAACTTGATCTATCGGGCTGATGACGACTTATCTACCCCTGGGCCGGGGTCAGACATTGGCTCTGGGGAGTGGGTTAACTTTTCTGCAAATTCTAGTTACCCGGCAGACCCTACTGGCGGCGCTGTCAATGAATGGCGCTTCACCGCTCCATTTCACCCCGGCGTAGTGGCTGATGTCCGAAAGGATGTCACTGGCGCAAATTCTGGATTAGGGCCTAGTCAAAGTTTGACTGAGCCAGCCCGTGCCAGCTTTAACATCATGGACGAGCAAACAGATTCTGGTCGCTTGGTCTATGAGTATTACCTTAGCGGGTCTAATTTTTCATCATTGCAATTACACGCATGGCGTCGTGTAGTCACGCTAAATGGTATTGGCACTGCTCAATGGGTTAGCGTACCAACAGAAGGAACGCTGATTACTGGAACAACCAGCGGAGCAAAAGGCTTTGTACTGTCGGTGGCTGCTGGATCAACTACATTGCTTTGGTTCTCTGGCAAGTTTGTAGCCGGGGAAACCGTTAGCGATAACAACGAAACGACAAGCGCAACGATTACAAGCGCAACATTCGCCATCACGGCGTTCTCGCCAATAGCGCAAGGACTAAAGCGCGGAAATTGGGCTGTTGGATTGCCTGCTGATGCTGTGCGCGATATGTTTGTCGTGGGCGGAAAAATCAGTTCGCAACGCACGCGCGGCACATTCTATGAGGATGAAAGTGTCTTAAATCCGGGGTTTGTTTGGGTTGACTCGTATGAGAACGTACCGCCTAACGGGTTTGAGATTATTTACGACACAAGCGTCGCTGCTGCTTCTCGGCGTCTGTTGTTGACCAAGTACAACAGCACGACACCAATATCACAAATAGGTGGTCTTGCAGCTCACGCAACTTGTACAGATGGGTCTGGCACTCCGGCGGTTCGTGCTGGATCGTTCAACATTGCTAGCATCGTCAGAGGTGGATCGACTGGGCGGTATGACTTTACGTTTAGCAATGCTTTGCCGACCGCAAACTTTCGGATTTTGACTAGCGCACAGTTCAACGGATTCATTACTTGGGACGCAAAAGCGACCACTGGGTTTTCTGTTTTTGTCACCAACGCCTCTGGGGTGGCGCAATGGGCACCTTTTGATTTTGAGGTGGTCATTGTCGGCGGCGATATCTAACGCAATAACCCATGACCGACTTCCTCTACAAACTTCGCGGCTCCCTGTACTCCAAGACCAGCAACGCGGCCATCGTCGTCGCGGTGATTGGAGTGCTTGAGCAGTTGGCTCCTGGCCTGCTGGCAAGTGTCGTGCCTGCTGACTACAGCGGCTTGGCGCTGTCGGGCATCGGCGTGGCGTTCTGGCTCCTGCGCTGGGTCACCAGCAAACCTCTGGACGAGAAGTGAAAACACCCATCCTGGGCAGTTCTTATGTAGCTCGCAGCGTCAATGCTGCGGACAACAGAATGATCAACCTGTTCCCGGAAATTGTCCCGGAAGCAGGTAAAGAGCCTGCGTTCCTGCAGCGCTGCCCTGGCCTGCAGTTTGTCCGTGAGGTCGGCACCGGGCCGATCCGAGGGCTGTGGACGTTCAAGGGCTACGCCTACGTCGTCAGCGGCACGGAACTGTACAAGCTTGACTCGTCCTACAACATCACCTATCTGGGCGATGTCAGCGGTACAGGCCCGGTCAGCATGGCCGACAACGGCACCCAGTTGTTCATCGCCTGCCACGGGCCGAGCTACATCTACAACGCCGCCACCAACGCCTTCGCCCAGATCACCGACCCGGACTTCCCCGGCGCGGATGTAGTCGGTTTCCTAGACTCCTACTTTGTGTTCATCGAGCCGAACAGCCAGAAGGTCTGGGTCACGCAGTTGCTCGACGGTCTTTCCATCGACCCGCTGGACTTCGCCAGCGCCGAAGGTGCGCCGGACAATCTGACCAGCATGATCGTTGACCACCGCGAGGTATGGCTCTTTGGGTCTAACTCGGTCGAGGTATGGGTCAACGCTGGCCTGTCGGACTTTCCGCTGCAGCGAGTGCAGGGCGCGTTCAACGAGATTGGATGCCTCGCCACGCGCAGCGTCGCCAAACTGGACAACGGCATCTTCTGGCTTGGGTCGGACGCTCGCGGTAACGGCATCGTCTACCGCGCCGAGGGCTACACCGGCAAGCGCATCAGCACTCACGCCATTGAGTGGCAGATCCAGTCCTACGGCAACATTACCGACGCGATTGCCTACACCTACCAGCAGGACGGCCACAGCTTCTACGTCCTGTCGTTCCCGACCGCTGATAAGACATGGGTCTACGATGTCTCTACGGGCGCGTGGCATGAGCGTGCCGGGTTCACCGATGGGCAGTTCACCAGGCACCGCAGCAACTGCCAGATGAACTTCAACAACGAAATCTTCGTTGGTGACTACGAGAACAGCAATCTGTACACCTTCGACCCGACGGTGTACTCGGACAACGGTCAGATCCAGAAGTGGTTGCGCTCGTGGCGGGCGCTGCCCACCGGCCAGAACAACCTCAAGCGCACCGCGCACCACACGCTGCAACTCGACTGTGAGACGGGCGTGGGCTTGGCAGGCGTCTTTGGTGTGCTGCTCGCTGAGAGCGGCGACATTCTGACCACTGAGTCCGGCGAGGCGATTGATCTGGAAAGCTCCACTGACGCCGGCGTTGACCCTCGTGTGATGCTGCGCTGGAGTGACGATGGCGGTCACACCTGGAGCAACGAACACTGGGCACCGCTTGGAAAGGTGGGTGAGTACAGTCAGCGGGTGTTCTGGCGGCGTCTGGGCATGACGCTCAAGCTGCGCGACCGGGTGTACGAGGTCAGCGGTACGGACCCGGTGAAGATCGCCATCATGGGCGCAGAACTTATCCTGAGTCCGACCCGTGCCTAACATCCTTGAGATCATCCCGCAGCGGGTGTCGCTGATCGACTCGCGCACCGGGTTGATGTCGCGTGAGTGGTATCGGTTCTTCTACGAGTTGTTCACCAAGGTCGGCACGACTGACTTCTCCATCGAGGATCTTCAGTTAGGCCCGACTACCTCAGACTCTGCTGCCGATATTGCCGCCTCTGCACAGCAGGCTCAACTGCTGAGCCTGACGCAATCGCAGTTGGACGAACTGAGCAAGCAGGTTGAGGCGCTGGCACTAACCCCGCCCGTCACGCCGCATCTACGCAACCGCGCCTACGGTACGTTCTACGACACCACCACGCAAACGGCAGCGGCCATCAACACCGCTTACGGCTTGACGTTCAACTCGACAAACCTGTCGAACGGCGTCTATATCGGATCGCCCGCGTCTCGGATCTATGTAGAGCAAAGAGGCGTGTACGACCTGCAGTTCAGCGCTCAGTTGGACAACACCAGCGGCGGCAATCACCTGATCTTCATCTGGCTGCGTATCAACGGTGTCGATGTCGCCAACTCAGCCGGTCAAGTGCGGTTGAAGGGTACAGACGGCGAATTGGTAACGTCGTGGAACTACGTTGAACAGCTTAACGCTGGCGATTATTTTGAGTTGATGTGGTCTGTAAGCGATACTTCCGTGCAGATCCTGTCTCAAGCCGCAGCCGCCCCGGTTCCGGCGATTCCGTCTATTATTCTGACCGTGACTGACAACATCAGCGCATATCAGGACTGATCATGGCCGCTCTTACTCCCGTTCCCAAAATCCAATTCTTTACCGCCAACGGTGAGCCGCTGGTGGGCGGGAAGCTGTACAGCTACGCAGCGGGCACGACGACGCCGCTGGTGACGTACACCGACCAGGCTGGCACTTCGGCCAACACCAACCCGGTGATCCTCGACTCCCGAGGCGAGGCGTCGGTGTGGCTGGGCACTGGCCCGTACAAGCTGCGCCTGACCTCCGCGACCGATGTGGACATCTGGACGGTGGACGACATCTACAGCGAGGGATCGCAGTCGATGCAGGAGTTGCTGTCCTCGTCCGGCTCGTCTCTGGTGGGCTTTATTGCTGACGGTACAGGCGCTGCGTACCGCACGGTGCAGTCAAAGTTGCGGGATGTGGTGTCGGTGAAGGACTTCGGCGCTGTCGGTGACGGGGTGACGGATGATACGGCTGCGATTCAGGCAGCGATTAACGCCAGCGCCGGGTTCCGTAGCGTCTATTTCCCCTCTGGTACATACAAGGTCACGTCGCAAATCACGATTGCGAATGATCGCGTGATGCTGCACGGCGACGGCTCTGCGTCGAAAATACTATTCGTCCCCACCGCAAATGCAGTGTGCTTTTTGTTTGACAAAGGGTCAACGTCAAGCGTTCAAAACACAATCCGCGATCTTACGTTTTACTCAACGGACACAACCTACACGAAGACAGCAATCAAATTGGTGGATGTAAGTCAGTGCATTGTGGAAAACGTTAGGACTATTTCCCCGCACTGGTATGGAAATGGGTCTATTTTTCTGCATGTTCTTGGCCGTGATAGCACCACAGTAACAAGCGTTTCAGCATTCGCTGACAAGCCCATCCGCATCAGTCCCATCCCAGCACCGCATGTCGCAGCCGGTATCGGAATTGATCACTTTCACTTCAGTGATTGCTATCTGGGCAATACAGTTTCAGCAAACCCACTTATCACCATTGATGATGGTGTTTCCCTGACTCATACAACCTTTGACGGCTATCAAGCATGGGTCGGTGGGAATTATGGGTTGTATTGGAACGATACAACCTCAGCCGGCGTATCTATAGGGCTGCACATAGAAAACGCACGGTGGGAGCAGCCCTTTGCCACTGGCGGGTACATGCTCTACATCAACCGCACTGCAGCGTACTTAGAGCAGTTGAATTTCAGCAATTGCTATATCGGAGCGGCTAGCGTAAATGGGGCTTATTTACGCACTGTTCGGTATTTTGACGTTAACAATTTCGTGTACGGGGCGGCGCTTAGTGCCTTTGATGCGGACAGCACTTGCAGCTTTGGGCAAGTGTTTGTAACTGCTACTAATCCTATCGCAACCGTATCTATTTCTGCCCTAAGAACGTCGGGTAAATATCTGATTGGCGGAAATGTAACAGATTTGTTATCAAGCGTTCCAGCAGGTTCAAACCTAACTCAGTTGTGGAACCCGAGCAAGACCTTAGGCTTCAGCCAGTTGGAGCCAAAGGCTTTCACTGTGTCTGCTGGAGCAACAATCACGTTTGCTACAAACGCTTTGAGGAGTCTGGTGTTTATCTACGCAGACTCAGCGACAGTATCTGGGGTTTTGGCTTGTAACGGAACAGGAAATTCAACAAAAATTCTTGTGCAGAGTGATGCAGGATGGTTCGGCACATCGGCTGGCGCGGCGAACTACAACCTGTATCACAGCGGCGGGAACTACGTTTTGCAAAACAATACTGCGTCTAGCGCTACCTTCCACGCTGTGACCATGGGCACCGGCGAGCGCTGATTCCCACACCTTATGACCATGCTCAATAAACTCAAAGGCTCCCTGTAACCGCCCGCCTGCCTTCTAACACCAAGGATCTAATATGGCTGTTTCGGTAAAAGTACTCATTCCAGCAAAAACAGCGGAAGCGGTTCAAACAACTCAATACACGGCTGCGGGGGTCACTGCGATCATCGACAAGTTCACCGCGACGAACTACAGCGCTTCGGCGGCGACGATCAGCGTGAACCTGGTGACCGCTGCTGGCTCGGCAAGCAACGACAACTTGATCGTCAAGACCAAGACGCTGCAGGCCGGCGAGACCTACACCTTCCCGGAACTTGTCGGACAGGTGCTGTCACCAAGCGGATTCATCAGTACAATTGCAGGCACGGCGTCAGCGATCAACATCCGCGCCAGTGGACGCGAGGTTACCTGATGGATTTGCAGCTTGAGTCACTGATGCGGCAGAAGGTTGAAACTCTCCAGCAAGAGTTGGCCCAGATGCCGCAGTACGAACCAGTCACGCGCCATTACTTTCACGGTGGGATGTACTGCCGTGAGGTATTTCGGGACGCAGGCGTCTTGATCGTCGGCGCGGTCCACAAGAAAGAGCATTTTTATCTTATCGCCTCGGGCACTGTGATGATCACAGACGGCGACGGCCCCGCGCAGGAATTCACCGGGCCGCATCTGTTTCAAAGCAAACCGGGCACCAAGCGTGCGGTATACGCCCTGACCGACGCGGTGTGTATGACATTTCACGCGCTTGAGGCGACAACGGTCGAGCAGGCTGAAGCTGAACTGGTTGAACCTGAGCCTAATTCGATGTTTAATCCCGGCAATAAATTGAAGGCGTTATCATGACTTTCCTTGCTGCTGCGGCAATTGCCGGTGGTGCAACTTTAGTATCCGGGCTGATGGGGTCTAGTGCGTCGCGTAGCGCCGCAAGGACACAAGCCGCGTCTGCTGATCGAGCGACCGAACTGCAGCGGGAGATGTTTGAGCGCCAGACTGAACTGCAGGAGCCGTGGCGCAAGGCGGGCGAAACCGCGCTGAATAAACTGATCCCGATGGCGACTCAGTACACGCCGTTCGGTATGCAACAGTTCCAGCAAGACCCAGGCTACGCCTTTCGCTTGGGCGAAGGGATGAAGGCGCTGGAGCGCAGCGCTGCCGCTCGTGGTGGTCTGCTGAGTGGCGCGACGATGAAAGGTATTCAGCGATACGGTCAGGAACTCGGTTCGCAGGAGTACACGAACGCATTCAACCGCTATCTTGCAGAGCGTCAGGCTGCGCTGAACCCGCTGCAGTCGCTCGCAGGGGTAGGGCAGACCACAGCCCAGCAAATGGGCCAAGCGGGCATGACGGCGGGGCAGAATATCGGCCAGACGATGATGGGCGCAGGCGCTGCTCGCGCCTCGGGCTACGTCGGTCAGGCTAACGCACTGAACCAAGCGCTCGGCACCGGGCTGAACTATTATCAAGGCCAGCAGTTCTTGAATCGGTTGGGTCCGGTTGGTGGTGGCGGCACCGCTGCGCCGATCTCGGCAGCTGTGCCGATGGAAATGCCTTATTACGGGGTGTACTGATGCCTATCAATCCCGCTATCGCAATGGGTGTCCGGGGTATCGAACTCCAAGACCCGTTGGCGCAGTATGGCCGCGTCGCCGCGATCCAGAACGCCCAGCAGCAGAACATGCTCGCGCAGCAGCAACTGGCGCAGGCTCGTCGAGCGGAGGAGCAGCAGAACGCGTTGAGCGCAGCGTATCAAGCGGCGTACAACCCTGAGACGGGTGACATTGACGCCAACCGTCTGCGTAGCACTCTGGCGAGCAGCGGGTTTGGGGCGCAGATTCCCACCGTAGAAAAAGCGCTGGGTGAGTTGAGAACCCAGCGGCTGACACAGACAAAAACAGAAACCGATATCGCCAAAGGACAAACCGATCTGCTTGATGCAAGACTTAAGCAGGCCAGGAGTTTCCTTGACACGATCAACCCTAACGATCCAAACGCGCCTGCTCAGTACATGGCGTGGCATCAGGCTAACCATGCTGACCCCGTGATCGGCCCAGCGTTGGCACGGCGAGGTGTCACCGCAGAACAGTCTATGGCGTCGATTCAGCAAGCAGTTCAGGCCGGTCCGCAGGCGTTTGCCGAGTTGTTGGAAAGGTCTAAACTTGGCAATGAAGAATTTATGCGGTTGAATAAACCCATAGTGTCCACTCGCAACTTGGGTAAAACGACCGAAACAAGCCTGATTTCGCCGCTGACGGGTGACGTTCGCAAAGTCGCTACGGAAACCAACACGATTGCTCCCGCTGACGCAGAGCGAATCAAACTGGAAGGCCAGCGCGTCGGTCTGGAAGGCCGGCGGGTGGCGATAGCGCAAGAAAACCAACGCCGCGAGGCAGACCCGGCGTTTCAGCAGGCTATGGAAGCGGCGCGTACGATTGGGCGCAAGGCTGCAGAGGGTGATGTGGCCGCTGCACAAGCGCTGCCAAAGGCTATTTCTCGCGCAGAGGAAGGTGTTCGTTTGATCGACGAACTGATCGGCAAGCGCGACGCGAATGGCAACCTTGTCAAAGGCGCTAAACCGCACCCTGGCTTTCAAAATGCTGTCGGTGCGACCTGGCTTCCCGGCCTTCGCTTTGTGCCGGGCACAGACGCCGCTAGCTTCATGTCCCGCTTTGATCAGATCAAAGGCGCGTCGTTTCTTGAGGCGTTTGAATTTCTTAAGGGCGGCGGCGCTATTACGGAAAAAGAAGGTACAAAAGGCACGGACGCTATCAACCGCATGTCGATTGCCACGGATGAAAAAGAATTTATCCGCGCTGCAATGGACCTTCAGGAAGTCATGCGTAAAGGCGTAGAGAACATCCAGCGACGCGTAGCCCAGCCTGCCGCCGCTCGCCCAGCGGCAGCACCGGCTGCTGGAGACGGATGGTCTGTAGTGAGACCGCGATGACAGACCAAATCTACAAAGTACGCGATCCGCAAGGCAACATCCGGGAAATTAAAGGTCCGGCTGGCGCAAGCGACGAAGAAGTTATCGCTCAAGCGCAACGACTTTTTGGTGCGCCTCAACCGACATTGCCGGAATCATTGCGTCGCCCTGAGCCTGCTGCCGCTGCTGCACCCTCCGAGGTGCCAATCGGTCGTCGAGTCATTCAGTTTGTGCGGCCAACGGTTGAAGCTCTCGGTGGTGCTGGTGGTGCGCTGCTAGGCGGCGCTGCGGGTACGTTCGGCGCAGGGCCAATCGGCACCATCGCCGGCGGCATGACCGGCGCTGGCCTTGGGTACGGTATTGCCAAAGGTGGCCTTGACGTACTTGAGCAGCAATTAGGCTATACCAAACCACCCGCGTCGGTCAGCGAAGCAGTCATCGGCGGCGTCAAGGATGTCGCCACGGGCGCAGCCGAGCAGGGCGTTGGCGCGGCGCTGGGACCGATCATCGCCAAGGGCGCTCAAAAAGTTGTTGGTCTTGGTACGTTCTCCAAAGACAAAGCGGCCAACATCGCCCGAAACGCTCTTGGCCCGGATCTTCCCGAGGTATTGAACGCACTCAAGGCCGCACAAGGTCAAGGCGTCAGCGCAGCGCAGGCGACTGCGAACATCAACAGCCCAACCTGGCAGGCGCTCATTGATCGAGCGACGGCACGCGATCCTCGATTCTTGCAGGCGCTTGAGAAGTCTCAGGGTGAAGTGTCGCTTAACGCGCTGTCCAAACTCGCCAGCGGCGCGACTGCGACCGAAGTCCGTGCGTACACCGAAGGTATGAAGCGCGGTCTAAACACGGTGCTGGAGCCGGTCAAGGAAGAAGCACTCAAGCGCGGCAATCTGGGCCGCAACGTCGCTCAATACGAGGCGCAGGCCGAAGCCCTTCGCGCTGGCGCTACCGGCAAGGTTGAAGATGTCCGCCGTCTGGTTCGGGCTGGCGAAGTAGCCGGTGAAGCGGCCCAGAAGGGCTTCCCGAAAACGCCAAGCGGCGAACTGATCGGATTGCCCCGCATCGCCGGGAAATACACCTATCCGGGCGAACTTGCCGAAGCTGCAGACCGGTGGGCGTCTGACGCGGCAAAGGCGTCGCTTGATCTTGGTCAAGGCGCAAGATTTTCTCAAAGCGCTGCCGACGCCCTTCGCAACTCAGGCATCAAACCGCTTGAGAGCGCCCCCTTGATCGCCAAGGTACAAGGGCTTACTGCAAACCCCGAGTTCGCGGGCAACGATGTCATGCAGGCTGCGGTAACTAACCTGTCCCGTGACATTGCCGAATGGACTGGCAAGGGTGGAATCATCGACGCTCGCGCTTTGGACGCCATCCGCAAGAACTCGGTCAACGCGGCGGTGCGGGATCTGCTGAAGGGTCAAGACCCGTCGATCCAGCGCGAGGCGGCGGCGTCCGTCATGACGCGCATTAAACCCGCCCTCATCAACGCGATTGAGGACGCCGGCGGTGTCGGTTATCGGCAGTACCTTGAGGACTACGCCAAAGGTATGCGCCAGATTTCTGAGAAGAAACTGACCGGCGAAGCGCTGAAGCTGTGGAAAACGAACAAAGACGAGTTTGTTCGTCTGGTGCAGGGCGAAGCGCCGGAAGCAGTTGAGAAGATCCTCGGGCGCGGCAACTACAACATCGCGCAGGAACTAACCGACGACACGCTGTCGGTGCTGCAGCAGCAGGCGCAGAAACGCCTTACTGAACTGTCAGTCAAGGGCCAAGTGACTGCAGGTCAAGAAGCGCTGAAGGAACTACTGCTCGACAATATGTCGAAGTTCAGACTGCCGTCCTACCTGAGCGCCCTTTCCTCAACAACGAATCGAGCGCTTGCGATTCTTGAAAATAAGATCGGCAGGAATACAATGACTGCGCTGACCGAATCGCTCAAGACACCGGGCGGGGCGGCGCAGTTGTTGGAGACTCTACCCGCTGCTGAACGCAATCGGGTTCTGAAGTTGTTGAACAACCCGAATCAGTGGAAACCTACAACCCGCGCAGCAGTTGGTGGTGCGGTGTCGGGTGCAACAAACGCGCTTGCTCCTGAATCCGAAAACGCTCTCGCTCAATAATCATGTCCGACGTTGAAAACAGATTGTCTACCCACGAAGCGGTCTGCGCCGAACGCTATACGGGCATCAACGCTCGATTGAAACGCCTTGAGCAGATCCTGCTTGCGGCGACTGGCGCAATCATCATGCTGCTGCTCAGTGTGGTCATCAACATCCAATGAACTTCGACCAGGCAGTCGAGAAAGTCCTCGCGCACGAGGGCGGGTACGTTGACCACCCGGACGATCCCGGCGGTGCCACCCGTTGGGGCATCACCGAGCGCGTCGCTCGCCGGGTAGGCTACAAGGGCGATATGCGTGACCTGCCGGTTGACCTAGCGAAGCGGATCTATCGAGAGGACTACTGGAACGCTGTACGCGCTGACGAGTTGCCCGCTGAGGTTCGCTACGTCGTGTTCGACGCAGCAGTCAACTCAGGCCCGAAGCAGTCGATCTGCTGGCTGCAGCAGGCGCTCGGCGTCTACGTCGATGGCGTGATCGGGCCGCAGACGATGGGCAAGGCACACCAGGCTGACCCTGAGCAACTCCGACGCGCTGTCCTTGCGAGCCGCCTGCGCTTCATGACCAACCTGACCACCTGGCCCACGTTCGGTCGAGGCTGGGCACGACGCATCTGTGACCTGATGGAGCAAGCATGAATCCGTTGCTGCTTGGCCCTATTTTTGAGATTGGCAAGACCCTGCTGGATCGGTTCGTGCCTGACCCCGAGAAGAAGCAAGCCGCTGAGTTGGAACTGGTTCGCATGGCCGCTGACGGCGAACTCAAGCAGATCATCGCGCAACTTGAGATCAACGCCCGTGAGGCGCAGCACGCATCGGTCTGGGTCAGTGGGTGGAGGCCAGCATTCGGTTGGTGCGGCGCAGCAGGGTTCGTATACGCCACGATTGGTCAGCCGGTATTGGCGTGGGTCAGCGCAACGAAGGGCTGGCCCACACCGCCTGAACTCAACCTCGACCTGCTCTGGGTGGTTGTCACCGGCCTGCTGGGCATCGGTGGACTGCGCTCGGTTGAAAAGATCAAGGGCGTGTCGAAGTAGGCTACAGCGCCCGCGCCTCGCGCAGCAACTCCTGACGCTCCCTGAGCGAGCGCAGCGCCGTATAGCGCTGGTGCAGCCGCTCCAGTACGGACAGGCGCTTCTCGCCCTGCCGCTCCTGTGTCAGCAGGTCAAGCACCTGCTGCTCGGTCATGAGCGCCAGTTCTTTGTTGAGTGATCTCCAGGTGTGCAATTTTGTTCTCCAAGGTTGTGATGCGCGTGTCCAGTTTGGCTAGCGCACGGTCGGCGCGGTTGCGGGCCAGCGTCCACTGACGCCGTTCCTTCTTCGCTGCCTTCAGTTTCGCAAGGTAAAGTTTTACCATTTTAGTTCCTCCAGCGCAATGTCGCTGATCGCCCGCTTGTCGTTGAGCGCCGCCCAGATGCGCTCGTCGATGGTCTTGTTGGTCATCAGGAGGTAGCACCAGACGGGATGGCGCTGACCGCTGCGGTGCAGACGTCCGACGGTCTGCTCGTAAAGCTCAAGGCTCCAAGGCAGGGACAGAAAGACCATGTGGCAGCCTCCGTGCTGCAGGTTAAGGCCGTGACCAGCGGATTTCGGGTGCACTGCCAGTAGTCGAACCTTGCCAGCGTTCCATCGTCCAATGGCGTCAGGGTCGTCCAGTACGGTGAGGTGGGCGTAGCGTCGCTTGAGTTCTTCAAGTTCTTCCTTGTAGTTGTAGACCAGCAGTGTGTTGGCCTGCTGGTTTTCGTTGAGCAGTTCATCGAGCCGGTCGAACTTGTGACTGCTGAACCACACTGCGTTCTGTGTGGATGTGAACTTGCCAGGCCGCGCCGGATCAGGCGCGGCTGTCGTGCTGTAGACGAACCCGGACGACATCTGCTGCAGCTTGCTCGTCACGACCGCCGCGTTAGCGGCGATGGCGGTGAGGCTGTCGAACTCCACCACGAAGTCCTTCTTCATCTTGTCGTACTGCGTGCGGTCCATGTCGCAGCGCAGTTCAACAGTGTTCAACGGCGGCAGCATGTTGGTGTACAGACCGCCCTGCAGCAGATAGGTGGCGGGCCTGATTTTTGCCATCACCTGCTCAAGTGCGCCCTTGCGCGGTGTCCAGTCGCCAAACTCCTTGTTCAGACAGACGAAATACTGCTGCAGGAACGCGCCCTTGCTGCGGCCCAGCAGGGTCTGGTCGATGATCTTGCACTGGCCGAAGCAGTCCTCCAGTCCGTTGCTGGTGAACGAACCGGTCAGACCCCAGCGGATAGGGCACTCAAGAATCTTATGCAGCGCCTTGAATCTCTTACCGGAAGGATTCTTGAGCCGTGTCAGTTCATCAAACACCACCGCGTCGAAGTTCAGATCCTGCTCGGCCAGCCACTGCAGATTGTCGTAGTTGGTCACCACCACCTGCGCCTGGCCCGTCAGCGCCGCTTTGCGGACGGCGGGCGAACCGACGGCGACGGCTAGCGTCAGCGCCGGCGCCCACTTGGGCTGCTCGACAGGCCAGACATCCGTACAGACACGCTTGGGGGCCAACACGAGGAACCTGTGGGCAACGCCTTCCCGGATGGCGTCTTGCATGGCTGTGAGCGTGATGGCGGTCTTGCCTGCGCCCACTGGCGCTAGGATCATGGCGCGGTCATGCTCAAACAGGAAGTCAGCCGCTTCTTCTTGGTACGGTCTTAGCATATACTTAGTTGTCCGCTCTCTCCCGGACGCTCCTTAGTGGTTGCATGGCTGGCCCCGCTGGTGCGAATCAGCGGGGTCTTTTTTCGTCAGAACCAAGCCGCAGCCGGGTCACGCCGGGGCTTGATAGTGGTCGGCCTTTTCTCGGCCATGGCACGCTTGTTCTGGATCGTCTTTTTGCACAGCACGGGCACGACCTGGATGGCGTCAGGCTCGCCGTTGGCTAGACCATAGAGTCGCATCGTCGTCCCCTTGGCGGGACGCCAGCCTGCGATCCTGATCTTGTCGAGCGCGTGCAACTCGTGCAACGACCTGCGGGTAAAGGCCAGTGAGTAGCCGCTCTCGACGGACAGTTCGCTCACGCTCATCATCGGCTCACGTTCAAGGGCAGCGAGGATACGTTTAGTGCAGAGAACTTCCCCGGTAATGACTGTGGGAAACGCATTGAGACTCTTGCCAGTCCAAGCGTAAACACCGGCCTTGTTGCCGCCAAGTGGTGGGTGGGGCAAGTAGCGAATAACCCGCACGTAGCCCCCTCGCTTGAGTTCGGCAAGTGCAGACTTAACCGTGCCGTTGCCTTGCTTAAACAACTTGACCATCTCGGCAACGGTCATCTGTTTGCCCATCATCAAATTCTTCAGGATTCGCTCTTTACAGTACGCCATGTTTCCTCGCAGGGCAGGTTCGGCCTTGGTTGCAGTTGTTGTTGCAGGGTGGACATGAGCGTTCGCGGACAACCCGGATGCAGTCCTCGATGGTCGCCCGCTGAATACCTTTGGTGCCGCCGTACACGTGCATATCGGCAAGGTCTTTGCAGATGGCCTCACGTTCGGCAGCGGCGACAAGGGCTGCGAAGCGTTCAAGGTATTCCGGCAGCGGCTCTTGGTCGTCATCGAACAACCCGGCCTGATGCGCCATGCGGGTGATGTCGTCGCGGTTCATGCGTTTCGCTCCTTCAGCGCGGCTTGCAGAGAGGAGATGGCTTTCTCAATGGTTGCGTGCCCATGCCAATGCTGCGCGTTTGCGAACCACAACGCTTCAAGCGCCTGCTGGGCGGCGGTTCTTAGGATCGACACCGGCTCCTGCTCCGGTTGCGAGCAGTGGTGCCCGCACCTCGGGCAGTCAAACTCTTTGAGCGCCTCTTGGTAGTTGTCCCAGGCTTGTTTTAGACCTGCTTTCATGCATTCCTCGCACCCACGCTTGCCACATACCCGGCACTCGTCGTACCAGCGGCCACACTGGCTGCACTTGATGCCGGCCCAGAGCGGGTGGCTGCAGTGTTCGCATCCCATCATTGCTCCCTCGCACGGACGATCTTCTCGGCCTCACGCTGGCGGTCGAGGTCGCTCTTGTTCTCAACGTCAATTTGGTCGATCAACGCCTCAAATTCTCTGCACTGTCTGCATTTGTGGCATTGCTTATCACAGCGCCGGTAGATTTTTGTTGACCACTTCTCGTTCATTTTAGATACGCCTCTATGAATGCTTGCGCGACTTGCGGGACGATGGCGTTACCGTAGGCGCGCAGTCGTCCCACTCGATTGGCAACCCCATGAGCCAGCGGGAATGTGCCGGGTTCAACTGGCCTCCACTTCCCGTCGCGGCAGTAGAGCCAATCTGCATCTCGCCAGTGGCCGTTAGTCGGGCCGGGCCGTCGAGGTCCGTCAAGAACATCACCGCCTGCTTGGACACAGGCGACTTGCTGCCGCCCTTTCTCGCCCACTCGGTTTTCATGCTTTCGTAGGACCGACGACTGTGGTTGTCGTCCGCCACCGATGGCGTCCCCCAGCCCGTCAAGTTCGCCTGGCGAGGCAACTGATCCAAGCGTAGCGATCCGTCCGATCTCGGCTTGATGTCCGCACCCGAGTCCTTCCAGTCTCTTGTTGTTGTTGTTGTCCACCCCGCCAACGTCGATGCCATCCCCAGCGTCATCCCGAACCCGTTGTGGCCGTGTCCATACCTCGCTTTTACTTCCGCTCGCCGTTGCTCCCAACGAGAGTCCGTGTCGTTCTGCGGCCCCGCATTTGGCGTCGGCCAGCCCGTTAGCCAGGTTGATTTCGGCAGTGAACTCTGCTTTCGTCCAGGCGCTTGCGATTGCCCCGCTCTCGCGTCCTCGGCGTTCGGAGTCGGCCACCCAGTAGAGTCGCTGTCGGATGTGCGGCGCACCGACGCCCGCAGCGCACAGATCGGATGCTGCGCTGGCGTAACCCGATCCTTCCAAGTCAGTCTGTACAAGGTCGAGCCAAGCGAGACCGTCCTTGCTTGCAACTTGTTCGCCAAAGACGACTGGAGGGCGGCACTGGCTGATGAGCCAGTGGAACGCGGGCCATAAGTGCCGCTCGTCATCAAACCCAACACCTTTGCCTGCCGCGCTGAAAGGTTGGCATGGGCATGATCCAGTCCAGACTGGTCTGTCGTCAGGCCATCCGGCAAGTCGCAACGCCCGGCTCCAGACTCCGATGCCTGCAAAGAAGTGACACTGGGTATACCCGGCAAGTTCATCTGGTCGAATATCTTCAATTGATCGCTCATCCACTACTCCTGGTGCAATGTGCCCCGCCGCAATAAGGTTTCGCAACCACTGCGCGGCGTACGGGTCGATCTCGTTGTAAAAGTTCACTCGCCACGACCTCCGCATTCGCTACAGACAGATCCGTCATACGCTCCCTCGCCCGAGCCATTGCAGGCAGAGCAGACGCCTTCGTCATCTTCATCATCGCGGCCAAACCAGTCCATCAGCCGCTTCAATCGGATCTCGATCAGCTTCTCATCGACTTCACCATAAGGATTGCCCAGCCACGCATTGTGCAGGCTGGTGACCAGCCTGTGCATGTGTTCATACTCTTTGTTCACCACGGTGCCTCCTCAAAGTCATCGTCCTGCTTAGGTGGCCGCGCCAGTTTTACGTCCTTTTTCGGCATGACCATCGTCACAGGGTACGGCCAGCCGTCAGGCGACGGTGCGCGAAGGCGCAACAGATCGCCATCGAGGACATCAACGACATACAGCGCTGCCTCAATCTTCGGGTGTCTGACCCAATCGCCTTGCTTTAGCCCACTCATCGACCATCTCCTTTGACCACAGAACCACATACGGCTGCTTGAGCCGTGCCATGTCCGCCGCGAACAACTTCTGCAACTCCGACAACCGCCCTCGAGGCGCTTTCAACTCCACAAACCACACTTGACCGTCGGGCAGACACACCACCCGATCCGCTACCCCACGCAGACCAGGCGACGTCCACTTGTACGCCTTGCCACCTAGCATCTGAACGTGCCACTTCAGATGCTGTTCGATTTCGGATTCACGCACTGTACCCTCTCAAAAAGTTTTTGACAACCGTGAGCAGTATGCTACCATCAGTTCTCGTTCAGTACAGGAGAGTTCAGTGCACTCAACAGTCGTCGGCGGTTCGACCGCTAGCCGCGTCATCAACTGCCCAGGCAGCGTCGCCCTCGTGCAACGTATGCCCCCGCAGCCCTCCAGCAGCTACGCCGACGTTGGCACGCTGCTGCACGGCTGCATGGCCGACCTGCTCAACAACGTCAGCCTCAAGCCCGAGCATCTGCTGGGCCGCACCTATAAGGACGTTGCGGTCACGCAGGAGATGATCGACGAGAAGATCATCCCGGCGCTGCAGGCGCTCAACGAGATCGACCCCGACGAGACGATGGATCTTGAGGTCGAGCAGACCGTTTCGTTCGGCGCTCTGATCCCTGACGCCTTCGGCAGCGCTGACGTTGTGGGGCGTCGTGGCCGCACGGCAGTCGTGCTGGACTGGAAGTTCGGTGACGGCGTGCCCGTCCACGCTGAGGGCAATCTGCAGTTGCTGTTCTACGCTGCCGCTGCGGCCCGCACGCCCGGTCTGGAGTGGGTGTTCAAGGGCGTGGAGAAGCTTGAACTCGTGATCGTGCAGCCGCCCTACGTCCGGCGCTGGGTGACGGACATGGACACGCTGGAGAACTTTGAACTCAACCTCGTGCGTGCCGTGCGCTTGGCCGAGCGTCCTGACGCGCCTCTGGAAGTGGGCAGTCACTGCCGCTGGTGCGCTGCCAAACCGATCTGCCCGAAGATGACCGGCGAGATCGACCGCGTGGTGCATCAGAAACTGGAAGCCCTCTCACCCGATCAGGTGTCGCAGGCGCTCTTGCTTGCCGATAAACTGGAGGAATTCATCGCCGCCGCCCGCAAGCTGGCTCTCGACCGGCTTGAGAAAGACATGCCCGTGCCGGGGTATAAATTAGTACCGAAGCAGGCGCGGCGTCAGTGGGTGGACGAGGCCAAGGCCCGTGCCGTCCTCGGTGAAGATTTCGTAGTGACCAAGACAGAATTACTCAGCCCTGCTCAGGCAGAGAAGGTGCTGAAAAAGCGCAAGCTGGCGCTGCCCGACGATCTTGTCGTCGCAGTGTCGAGCGGCAACACTGTTGCGCCTGAGAGCGATCCCAGGCCAGCGGTGCTTAACATCGGCAAGCAACTCACCGCTGCCTTTTCCAAACTTGGAGTCCAATAATGTCTAATATCGTTTCGTTCAAGGGCGCTAACCTGCCCGCAGTCGCTTCCCTGTCCACTGCCCTTCGCTCGATCAGCAACAACGTTGGCGAGGCTGGTGTTGCCATTCTCAAAATGGACAAGACCGGCCATTGGGTGTGCGGCGCAGACCAGACCGAAGTCGAGGACGGCAGCAAGTGGGCCGTCAATCCTTTCTCGTTCGTCCACGGCTTTATCGCGTGGGGTGACGGTGAGGTGCTCGGTGAGAAGATGGTCAGCGTCACGCAGCCCCTTCCCGAAATGGAAGCTGCGCCGCCCAACGCCAAGCGCGGCTGGGAAGTGCAGATCGGCTGCAGCCTGAAGTGCATCTCAGGCGACGACGAAGGTCTGGAAGTCCGCTTTTCGACCACTAGCGTCGGTGGCAAGAAGGCAGTGCAGGCGCTGGCCGTCGAGATCGCTGGCGCGGTCGAGAAGGATCAGACCAAGCCTGTGCCGGTCGTGGTGCTGAAGAAGGACCACTACGTCCATAAGTCCTACGGACGCATCTACACCCCGATCTTTGAGGTCGTGGAGTGGGTCAGCATGGACGGCAACAGCAGCGAAGGCGACCAGGCCGAGTCGCAGACTGAAGAACCCCGTCGCCGTCGGCGTTCGGTCTAAGGTCTAGCAGGGGCGGCGCAATGCCGCCCTTGCTCTTTGTTATACTTCTTGTGCGCTTGGCGGCGCGGTAAAGGTAAGCCCTGTTCTGCATCCTGCTCGACACCTTCGAGTCCGCCAACGCCCTTTCGGGGGTGAGGATGCAGAACAGGGCTTTTTGTTCATAGGAACAACATGCAAGAAGTCTGGAAACCTGTGCCGGGCTACGAAGGCAGGTATGAAGTCAGCGATCAGGGCCGCGTGCGTTCGCTGGATAGATATAGTGCGCGCAATAGCGCCGACAACCGAAAACCGTATTTGATAGCCGGGAAAATGCTGGCGCAGCACGCAAGCGCCAGCGGGCATATGACTGTCCACGTAGCTCGCAAATGGTTGTACGTACACCGCTTGGTTTTGCTGGCGTTTGTGTGCCACCCTGAACAATACGCACCTAATGTTCGTGTTGAAGGTCGGCACTTAGATGGAAATCCATCAAACAACGCGCTTAAAAATTTAGCTTGGGGAACGGTAAAAGAAAACCGCGCCGACAGACGGCGTTTGGGTGAAAAAGCCAAGCTATCCAAAGACCAGATGCTGCTGCTTCAAGCTGACTTACGTGGTGGCGCGTTGCTAAAAGATGTGGCCGCAAAGTTTGGCGTGGAACGCCATACCGCCGCACGTTACCGCGATGGGTACATGTATGACTAACATCCTTTGGTGCGATTTTGAGACAAAATCGCGTGTGGACTTAAACAAGCATGGGGTTTATTCGTATGCCCAAGACGCGACCACAGAAGTCCTGTGCATGTCCTATGCGTTCGATGATGAACCCGTCCAGACATGGACGCCTGACCAACCGTTCCCCGAGCGGGTGCGGCAGTATGAGGGACAGATCAGGGCGCACAACGCCGCCTTTGAGCGCCTGATCTTCTGGTACGTCCTGCAGATCAATTTCAAGCTGGAACAGTTCTACTGCACCGCCGCGCAGGCACGGGCGAACTGTGCGCCAGGCTCGCTGGAGGATGTAGGCCGGTTCGCCAGCGCGTCCATGAAGAAAGACCATCGTGGGGCGCAACTGATCCGCCTGCTGTGCATCCCGCAGGCTGACGCATCGTTCCGGCAGGACTCCGACCTGATGGCCGAACTGATCGCCTATTGCGAGCAGGACGTTCGCGCCATGCGGGCGGTCAGCAACGCCATGCGCGATCTGTCGGACGAGGAACTGGCGGATTATCATGTAAACGAACGGATCAACGACCGTGGCGTGCTGGTCGATGTTGACCTGTGCCGTGCTGCGATCAAGTACGCCGCCGATGAACTGGTCGAGATTGAGGCCATCGTTGCTGAGGTGACGCAGGGCGAGATCACCAGCGTGCGGTCGCCCAAGATGCGCGAATGGGTCTGGCAGCGTGTGGGCGAGGAGGCCCGCAAGCTGATGCAGGTCGATGACCGGGTATCAATCGACAAGACCGTCCGGGCTAACCTGCTGACCCTAAACCCTGACCAAGTGCCGCCCGATGTGGCCGAGGTGATCCAGTGCGCCGATGACCTGTGGGCCTCTAGCGTTGCCAAGTTCAAGCGTCTGGCTGATCTGGCCGATGAAGAAGATCGCCGCGTCAGAGGCGCGTTCGTGTTCGCTGGCGGCAGCGCGACGGGTAGGGCGTCGTCCTACGGCGCTCAGGTGCATAACTTCGCCCGTGCGACTGCGAAGGCTCCGAATGCCGTGCGGCACGCGATGGTGCGCGGTCACAAGATCGTGCCCGAGTTCGGTCGCCGGGTGACCGATGTGCTGAAGGGAATGCTCAGGCCTGCGCTTGTGCCTGCGCCGGGGCATGTGCTCATCGTAGCAGACTGGTCGGCCATCGAGGCGCGGATGAACCCGTGGCTGTCTGCCGAGCCGACCAGCGAGGTCAAGCTTGACCTGTTCCGTACCGGCGCGGATGTGTACAGACACAATGCGTCTGCGACCTTCCATGTGCCGGTCGATCAGATCGACAAAGAGCAGCGCCAGATCGGCAAGGTGCAGGAGTTGGCCTGCGGTTACGGTGGCGGCATTGGCGCGTTCGCTGCGATGGGCCGCATCTACGGCGTGCATTTGCCCGAGGCGGACTCGCGCCGCATGGTAGACGCATGGCGGCGGGCGAATCCGTGGGCCGTGCGCTACTGGCAGGATCTGGAGTCGGCCTACCTGCGTGCGATGAGGAACAAAGGCACAGAATTCAACGCCGGTCGGGTGACGTACTATTTCGACGGTCAGCACCTCTGGTACGCCCTGCCCAGTGGGCGTATCCTCTGCTACCCGTATGCCCGACTGGAGACTGAAGGCGTGACCTACGCTAAGGCGTCATGGAAGCCTGCCGCCGATGCGAAGGAATGGCCTCGGGCGCGGCTGTGGAAGGGGCTAGCCTGCGAGAACATCTGCCAAGCAGCGGCCAATGATGTCCTACGGGCGACGCTGCGCCAGGTGAACGCCGTCCTGCATGTGCATGACGAAGTGGTGCTGGAAGTGCCCGATGCCGATGCGGAGGCCGAGATGACCCGACTGCAGGAAGTGATGTGCACCCCGCCCGAGTGGGCGCAAGGGTTGCCTTTGGACGCTGAAATTAACGTAATGGAGCGTTACGGAAAATGAAGCATGTCATTGGACTGTCTGGTGGCAAGGATTCGACGGCGCTGGCGCTACGTCTGGCTGAAATCGAACCGAGAGATTACGAATACATCTGCAACGAAACCGGCAACGAACTGCCCGACATGCAGGCGCATTGGGCGCGGCTAGAGGAGATGCTAGGCAAACCGATCAAGCGCGTGCGGTACTCCAAAGACCTTGAAGGTACGATCAAGCAGATGAACATGCTGCCCAGCGTGTTTGCGCGTTGGTGTACTCGCGTGCTGAAGATCGAGCCGACCATCGAGTACATGGCCGCGCTGCCTGCTGGATCGGTTCTGTACGTCGGCCTGCGAGCCGATGAGGAGGAGCGTAAGGGGCTGTTCGGGGAGGATATCGCCATCCGGTTTCCCATGCGCGAATGGGGATGGAAGGAGGCCGACGTATGGGCCTACCTTGACCGGCGAGGTGTTTGCATCCCCAAGCGTACCGACTGCGCCCTGTGTCCGTATCAGCGCCTTGGGGAGTGGCGCGATCTGCACGATAACTACCCGGTCATCTGGGCCAAGGGCGTGCAGTTAGAGCGCGAGATCGGCGCAACCTTCCGCAGCCCAAGCCGTGATACATGGCCGGCGGATCTGGAATCGCTGGGCAAAGAATTCGCCAGTGGCCGCAAGCTGCGGGCGTACAAACGCAACGAGACATGCAGGGTATGCACACTATGATTTTCCTTGACTGGCTGATAAGCCTCGCCCCGCAGGGCGAGACGCCGCTGATCGTGCGGCAGAAACCCAAGAACCCCCGCAGCTATCACGCCGATGGGGCGCTGAAGTGCACATGGCCTGCGTTCCTGCCGGACGCATTAAAGATCAAGCCCGACCAGGCATGGTATGGCAACACCGCATCGTTCATCATTGATCGGTTTGAGAACGGTCAGGTGAGCGCCAGCGCGGCTAATTGCGAGTACTGCCTCGTCATGGTGCTGGACGACATTGGAACCAAAAGCGCCGGGCCGCCTCTTGAGCCGACTTGGATCATGGAAACCTCGCCGGGTAACTTCCAGTGGGGCTACGCCTTCTCCGATCAGCCGACCAAGGCCGATTTCGCTGCGGCCATCGTCGCCATTGCCGAGGCAGGCTATACCGACCGTGGGGCGTGTAACCCGGTGCGGAACTTTCGCCTGCCAGGCAGCGTGAACCTCAAGCCCGACAAGGACAACTTCGCAGCGCGGCTGGTCGAGTTCCACCCTACCCGTGAGTTCACGCTAGAGGGCATCTGCGCCGCTCTAGGGGTGACGCCTGCCGAGTCCGACGGCGCAGCGTACAAACCGATCAGGCTCACCGATACCGGATCTGATGACGTATTCGCATGGCTGGCCGATCAGGGGCTGGTGTTGTCCAAGCCTAACCCGGAAGGGTGGGCGGGCATCATCTGCCCGAATGCTGGCGAGCATACCGACGGCAACCCCGAGGGCCGTTACCTGCCTGCCTCAAGGGCGTTCTGTTGCCTGCATTCGCACTGCGTGGATCTGGACTCGGCGTGGTTCCTGAAATGGGTAGCCGACCAGGGTGGGCCTGTCCACCGGGCCGGGCTGCGTGATGACCTGATCGCCTCGACTATGAGTGAGGCGCTATCACACCTGAAGCCGACCGATTTCTTTTCCGATGACGCCCAGAAGGTGATTGAGGAGGTCAACACCCGTGAGCTTGGCCGGCTCGACAAGGCGCAGTGGTGGGATCGGTTCGCGTACGTGATCGACGATGATTCCTACTTCGATATGGAGAACCGTACCGAACTGCGCCGTGGGGCGTTTAATGCCCTGTACCGGCATGTCTCGTGTACGTCGATCCACAATCAGCGCCGGGTTGAAGCGTCCATATGCTTTGATGAAAACCGCCAGGCGATGGGATCACGCATCCTGACCGGTATCACCTACGCACCAGGCGAGTCCGTGCTGGTGGCCCGTAATGGTGAGGTATTCGGCAACCGATGGCGTGATGGCCGCCCCAAGGTGTCCGGCGGGGGCGACGTCACGCCATGGCTCAAGCACTGCGAGAATCTGATCCCAGACCATGATGAGCGTGAGCATGTTTTCAACGTGATGGCCTACAAAGTCCAGCATCCCGAGGTGAAGATCAATCACGCCGTGCTGCATGGCGGTGACCAGGGGTGCGGTAAAGACTCCCTGTGGGCTCCGTTCCTGTATGCAGTGTGCGGCCCAGGTTTAGTTAACCGTGGCCTGCTGGACAATCAATCCCTCGAATCGCAGTTCGCATATGCCCTTGAGGCCGAGGTCATCATCCTGAACGAACTGCGCGAGCCGGAGGCCCGTGAGCGCCGCGCACTGGCGAACAAGCTCAAGCCCATTATCGCGGCGCCGCCCGAGACGCTCCCAATTAACAGGAAGGGGCTGCACCCCTACCAGATGGTGAATAGGGCACTGGTGCTGGCATTCTCAAACGACAGTGTACCGATCAGCCTAGACTCATCCGACCGTAGATGGTTCTGCCTGTGGTCGCATGCGCCTAGGATGAACCCGGACGATGCTGCACGGCTCTGGCGTTGGTATAAGGCGGGCGGATTTGATGCGGTGGCGTCTTGGCTGCATGCAAGGGACGTTAGCGCCTTCAACCCAGGCGCAGCCCCTGCATGGTCGGCGTGGAAGGAAGCCATGATCGAAAACGGCATGAGCATGGCCGAGTCTTACCTAGTGAACCTTATCCGGAACCGTAGCGGTGAGTTTCAACGCGGGTTCGTCGGCGGGCCTTTCTACGCCGTCTGTGACCGTCTGCTGGGCGCTGCGCCGTCGGGTATTAAGATCCCCCAAGCGGCTTTGCTGCATGCCCTTAAAGAGGCCGGATGGACGGATCTAGGCCGGGTCGCATCGGCAGAGTATCCGACCAAAAAACATCTGTTCGCTGATCCGGCCATCCTGCGCCAATACAACAAATCAGACCTTAGACGGATGCTGGAAGAACCCGCGCAGGGGCCATCTAGGATGGCGGTAGTGAAATGACAAAAGGGGCCGCATGGCCCCTTTTGTTTTGGGTGGGTTGGACTAGGATCGATCAGTGAGTGCGAGAATCAGCGCGACTAGTACGCTGATGATGATGGCGACGATCATTTGATGATGCCTGCGGCCAGCATGACGAACACGGCGACGAACCCGATAGCGCAGATGATGGGCAGGAAACGCCCGATAGGATCGTTCCACTTGTCTACGTCGATCCCGTGCCCGTGGTGCGGCCTATACGCTGAATAGGTGCCATTACAGCCCCTGCGCGTGGTGCGCTCAGGCTGGTAGGCTTGGCCGATTTTGATTTTGGGTTGGTTCATGATTGCTCCAATCCTGAAATGCGAAAGCACTTGCCATCTGACAGACGTTCGACGTCTACCGTGTACCGGCCATGCACGGCCAAAACCCGACACCTAGTCGGACGTCCGAACAATTCAATGAATACGATCTGATTGGGTTTCATGCTTTCTCTCCAAGGTTGATCAATAATGAATGCCAAGACGCTGAACGAACCCGCTAGCGTCATGCTTTGCTTTGCCTTTGGCGTACAGCGCGACGACGACACGAGCCGGCTCGATGTGGCGCACGTCGGTGTCATCGCCATCCACTACAGGCCATCCACGAAAGTTTGCGGGTATCTCATCGCGCTTGTGGAAGACGACAGCTGTGCGCTTGTTGTCCGGGTTCTGCAGGCCTTTGATGCTGATAGGTTTAGGCGTGACGGCAGAGAATGAATACGTTAGGTCATAGTTGCCTGCAGTCTTACCGGACAGATTGCGCGCAGGATGCTTGGTGTAGTCATAAAACTGGACGTCTGGAAACAATTGGAAGATTGTCTTCCCATCCAATACCGGGATGTTTTCAAAAGGGATGTCAGACGTGCCATTCGGGCGGACTAGCGGTGTCATGCCGAGCCGAGATGCCTTGCGGGTTAACGTCCAGACGTCCGCACAGAATGACAACATGAACGCTTCGCGGTTCTGACGAAAGAATGCAGTCTTGGCATCCCTTGCACGTTGGACAGAATCGAACGCGCCCCGTCCGGCGGATCGCAGGCATCCTGCCATGCATCCGGCCAGTTTTGCGAGCGGACATAGTTCATCGTCGGGAGATAGGTACAGGATGCCGGTAAGAAAACCGATCCGCTCACCTTTCACAGTCTTGGCGGAAGACCCACCGAGAATCGGACGGTAGGGCAGATGCTTTGCCTTCAGGATTGCACGGTAGGGGTTTTGCATGGCAGGCTCTCCGGTAGGTTACATGCGACCGTTCATGTCGCGCAGATCGTTGCGGGTAAACGTCCACGCTTCGCCGTTGATTTTGTACGTCAGGGTTGCGTAGTGATCTTGCTTGGCAAGGGCGGGCGCAACGATGTCGCAAACGATGGCAGACCATGCGTCATAGGCAACGCTCTCGGTGTCCTCTTCAGTGTAAAGATGATCGTACGCATCGTATGCGCCATCGTCGAAGTAGAAACCCGCGTCGCACTGCGTCACAGGCACAGTGCCAAGAACAGCATCAGCACCGAATGGGGTGTCGAGGGGAAGGCTGTAGTCAATCCAGAAGTTTTGCATGTCGGCTCTCCAGTAGACGCGCCGCACAACGCAGCGCATGTGCACACTGTAAGGCATTCTTTGGCAGGCTGTCAAGCGTTTTCTTGGGTGCGACGGTAGGCATGAACATGGGCGGTTCAGGGTAACGGCGCGATCCCCTGTATTCATGCCGAAAGGCAAGGCTTTTGGGCGGTTTAGGTATAGGTCTGTAGTTTTTTCGGCTAAGTAGGTATTTGACATAATGTATGTATAGCCGTGGAGCCGCGCCGACTTAAATTGGTATGCCCAAACCGCCCAAATGACCTAACTCGACCCATCGCGCCGTCCGGCGCATGTTCTTGGGCGCTTTAGGTCATGCCTCATGCCATAGCCTAAAGCGCCCATCTGATAGGCGTTCTGGGTCATGCCCCGACCCATAGCCTAAACCGCCCATCTGCCTTTAGGCGTTCTGGGTCATGCACTCAGCCATAGCCCAAAGCGCCCATACCGGTCGGCGGTCGGCGGTCGGCGGTCGGCGGTCGGCGGTCGGCGGTCGGCGGTCG